>Ga0265797_10000099_pt1 | contig 177266 bp, 139 predicted proteins | sample P2T30metagenome_FD_192433 | JGI IMG/M metagenome (GOLD analysis project Ga0265797, IMG submission 192433) | Plant litter microbial communities from East Loma Ridge, Irvine, California - P2 T30 | ecosystem: Environmental > Terrestrial > Plant litter > Unclassified | place: USA: California...
GTCAGCTGGCCCGAGCCATTTGGCACCGATGGCAAGCCGGAGGCAGTCGCCTTTGCCGAACGATTCTTCCCGCAGATCCACGAGCTCTTCACACAAGGGTGGTTCAAGTCACACCCTCTCAAGGAAGCGTCGGGTGGCTTTGAGGGCCTCATGGACGGCATCAAACTGGTTAGGCAGGGCAAGATCAAGGGCCAGAAACTGGTTTACAACACTGCTGATCGGAAAGCTGTGGTAGGATCTGTGCCGAAGTCTGAGGTGGCAATGGATACGAGCACTCTTGCTCCCACGGCTAGTGTGGTGGCGTAGGTCGATGTAATAGGGTACTCCAAGTTTTCCATAAAGTATCAGGATGATGTGACGCTCTGGCAATCGTCGCCCTGTTTACCATTGTATAGAGGGGCAATGGCGCATTTTGGCACCAGGCAATCAGACTGCCAGAGGGCCCCATTGGTGGTCGACTTGATTCGAACGATGTCTGATCAATTGAAGTCGGCTGACGGCTGGATGGATCAACCAGTGCCCGGTTTTGTTGGCGAGCCAGTGGATGGTGTAGGTAGGGATATCGGCATTGTTTGTGTGTATCGCTCACGCTTTGAGATTGAACAAATTTTTTCTGATCGTCGGTCGGTTTAGGCGTGCGCTTGGAGGGTGGTGCCTTGGTGTCTGCGGACGCGGTGATAAGTACACTACTGTATTTAAACTTTTCGGGGGTGATTTGCGGCGAATCAAGTCTCTTATTGGCTCAATGTTCATCTGTTGAGCTAGGGTCAGGGTTGGGGTACGCCATTTACTCACATTCAACAACAGAAACCCTCATTGCCAGGCATCCGGTTGTTTCGATAGCCTCATGTTGGCTTCGGACACTTTCCGACGGACTCTGAGTCACACTCATATTACTTGGTTGATTGTCAGCCTATATAACAAGTACTACGCTGATCGTGCGAAGCACATGTATAGATATTTAGGTTCACGATCATGTATATCCACACACCAAACGAAGATGCCAGCGGTGCGCCGTACATAGCCCTCTCCATACGCCATGAGTGAGCTCCAATCACCGACTCCTACCCAATCACGCCCTCGAAAGAGCGACTTTGGTCCCAAGCCGATTCAAAGTGGAAAGACCGATACTCGCCTCATAATTCATCTTGGGGTCACGCCTCTCGACAGACTTGAAGACCTGCGCCATCCGGGTGATGATGTAAGTAGATTCGAAAGTCGAGAAGACTTGGCCGGGACAGAGTCGGGGACCGCCGTTGAAACTGGGCGGAGTGATTGTCAGCACGCACGTCCAATTGAGTCCTCGGACTCGCTGTCACGGAATTGCGGATTGTGTACTGTTGACTTACGGCAGATAGCCCCAGCCCGGTTTAAGAGACGCATCGTTCCATCTTGATGGATCCCACTCCAGCACGGAGGGACCGTAAGTCTCAGCCGATCGATGCGCTGAGTAGCAGTGGTATTGCACTCGGGTCCCTGCTACGACGAACAATGGATCGCGGCCTTCAGGGCCGCCGCCACGCGGTAGGGTGGTGTTGACGTTGGCGACGCGGGCGTTTACAGGAATGGGAGGGAAGAGACGGAGGGCTGTGGATGAGTGGGTTAGCTGCGAGCGCTTGTTCGGATGTTCCCATCGTTCGTTGAAGATCGCTTCCTAGGCATGAATAGGGGCCAGCCCACTTACTCTCAGTCAATATATTGCGCGCGCACTTCATCTGGCGCAGCATAGCCGCATCCGGCAACTGCCCCTGAGTGACGCTCATTACTTCATCACGCAGCTGGTTCCACACGTGCGGTTTTCGGGCTAGCATGAACATGGCGTTACTGAGCAACGAGCCGGTCGAGTCGCGGCCCGCGAATAGAACGCTGACGATCTCGTCGCGGATTTGGGTTTTGTCGTTTGTCTGCTGCGACAGTCCATCCAGGAAAATGTACTTCTTGGTGGCATCGGAATCGGTATCAAACCCTTCTTGCAATCGCTGCTCGATCTTGTCGTCGATAGCTCGGTGTATGGCTTCGCAAGACTTCGTGAGCCGGTCTTTGCCGCCACCACGGAGAAGCCACTGGAAGAATCCCAGCGGGGCGAGGAAGCCGTTGCGTAAAGCGTCGTATCTGTAAAAGTTTCTTACTGCGAAATCGAAGGCTTCGGTGAATGTGCTTGATTCCGGGTCAGATGGCGACAGTTGAGTATGGAAGGACTTGCCCAAGAGGAGCTCCGTCGCGGAGTCGAGGGTCATGCGGAGGAACAGAGGCTGCAGGTCCACGTCAATGAGGCCCGAGAAGTCGTTGATGGCGGGCATGACTTGGAGCAGCTCTTGGAAGTGGGACTCGAAGAAATTGGTGTCTTCTGTGTTGACTTTCTTGAAACTGGGGCGGAGGAGGGCCTGGGTAATGTGGAGCTTGGATTAGTTTTGACGATCAATACCGTGCTGCTGAAGGCGTACAGTACTCACGCGCGAGTGTTCCCAAGCTTTGCCATCGACAACAAAGATGGAGTTCTGGATTAAGTCGCGCAGAAGGAGGCGACGCCTGGCTCCAAGCTCCCATTGCTCAAAGTTCGTTGCAAGAATAGTCTTCATGTTCTCTGGATCGATGGTGAAGATCTCTTTCGCGAAGCCCTTTGCCGAAGCTTCGTATGTTGTGGACCACTCGGCGTATCGTTTTGTCATGGCCTCCAGATATGTTCTGCTAGCAATAGCTTTGAGCGAAAGCCAGATATCGGTGGACTTTGGCATCACGACTTGCGGTGGTCTACACCCGTGCATAGATGCAAACGCTCGGTTGCGTTGTGCTTGTACGAGCGACCGGAAAGCGTATGCCAGGGTGATGATGGCCATTGCGGAGATGCATAGTAGTTTGATGGGACTGTGATTTCCAAGGGTAACTCCCGGATCATCCAGGAAGGACAACATGATGGGCCACATCGAATGGGTGCGATGCTCGAAAGAGCGTCTCGTGGCCTGTCCAGACTCGGAAGGGCGGTATACATGTAGACGGCATGGCATACCTGCATTCATCATGTTCGCTGACTCTGGTGACCTCTGAACGGGCCTGTGGCTGACAAGAAACAACAGTCTGCGATTTGTCGAATCTGGACGTCAGCCAAAAAGCACGCAACAACATACAGCACAGGCATCATGGCTAGAGAGGTGCACTCGGGCAAATATCGTGCATTATCATTATGAGCTATCCGCATAGCATTTTCCTACCTCTTGATGGTGATTGCATTCAAGCGATCCATGAAATCCAGAAGCTGCTCGCGGGTCTCAGCACCAGCAATCATGCCGGCGGCACTATAGGTCACCAGACCGCCCGCAGCCTTCCCATGGCACCAGGCAGTGATAACCAATCTGCCACTGTCGATCTCATCTGCAAATCTGCGTTCAAATTGATCACGATCCCCCATGAGAGGGATCGGACAGAGCAGTCCGCCAAAGGGCAATCGACAGTTTTCCAGAAAGTGCTTCCTCATCAGTCCCAGAGTGTAGCTACCGGTGTGTCGCACGTTCAAGTCAATCACGTAGGTCTCGCCCTGTTCATCAGTCATGACGTCCACGCCCATGGGGCCATGGAAGCCCTTCTTGTAGACGTACTCTGCAACCGTATTGATGATGTCGCTGTACTGGGCGGACAGGGCTTCCTGAGCGGCGTAGTCCATCAGTCCGCCGGTCCACGAACCCGCATCGTTGTGCACCTCTTCGGAAGCGCTCACAAATACGGCACGCCCAGCTTTGGTAACGAAGAAGGACACGGCGATGGATTTGCCTGGGAGGAGGTCCTGCACGAGCAAGCAGGTGGGAAAGAAGTCGGGCAATTGTTCGCGTAGGGTGTCCAGGCAGTGCTGGCGCTGGGCCGGATCTTTCACCACGAAGACGGCGTGTCCGCCATAGCCGTGTGGTAGTTTGACAACGAAAGGTAGTGGGCGCTCGACGAGGGGAGCGAGCATTCGAGTGATCTCACTATCGGAGTCTTCCTGTCGGAGTCCTTCGTATGGGTCGGGCAGGCCATTCTGGTGGAAAGGGTTCTCTACCGGGTCAACCGCGGCGCCATTGATGTTGCCCAGCTCGGACTCGATGATCTGCGTCGGCGGCGTCGGCAGGCCAGACTCGGCCAAGGTACGCTTACTCAGCATCGCGAAGTGCGGTTCTTGAGGCACCAAGGTGATCTGGGGGTCGTGGTCAAGGAAGTCCAGCGGCGACACTGTAGCTAGCCTCTTGCTCTGGCCCAGCTCCGCCGCCTGCTCTGGCGTCTCGATGAAGTGCAGTCTGGCACGCTGGTCGGCCTGCACGCGTTCGTACGTGCGTCGTGCGTCGATGCGGTGGGAACGCTCGGCAGCCGTCCAACTGAAGGTCTCGTACGCCCGTTCCATCTTGGTCGCGTCGATGTCGAACAGATGAAGGTCCATTGGCCCGGCGATGAAGCCGTAGAACTGCGACATGCAGCCCAGGATGAAGCGAGCCGTGGTGTCGGGCCCAACTTTCGTACTTCGTGGGCTCTGGTATGCGTATTTCTTCGATTGGGGACACGACGTAGATAGTGCTCTCTGCGAAGGGGCTGGGATACAGTATACCAGAGCCACGTCGTTGGAATCGCCGCCATCAAGCGAATACAGCTCGCTCAGAGTCGTGCTGAGTTCGACTGGCGGTGGCGGCATGTTGAAGAAGGATGTGGTGTTGGTATCTGCGTGATCGGTTTGCTGCTCTATCAACGGGATACTGACATATCTTGCAGTCGGAAAGAACGCCTTGTCTTTTAACTGCCGCAATGCTACGGCATCCGCCAGGGATGAACAGTGGTTAGCCGGAGTGTCGTGGCTGACATGCGAGTCAGCACTGAAGTCAGCACTGTGAACAGGTGTGAGTGATGAAGGCTCTAGCGACTTGATCTTCAGATCCTCTTAGACCTCCGACTCCGACCTAGGTACCCAGGGCCACATCGTCGAACAACAAACCAAGCGATGCACGAAAAGCATTGCTCCGAAGATGATGTGTGGGCGACCCTCTCACCTCAACAGAACGCCAACTGGCTCAGTAGAGCTGTTTTCCATTGGACCTTTGATCTGCTGAAGGTAAACCTACCCTGTTAAGCGAAGCGAACAGTCAAAACCAATACAGTACTTGCTGAACCATGTATCACAAACTCACAGCGCGGTTTCCGGCAGCCTCTCGAACCTCAGGACATCCCAAACATACATTCAAGATATGAAGCATGCGGCAACACTGCGCATGTTCAAGCCACTTTCCGCGCGATACATGCAGTCGGGCGAAAGAATCCGCTATGGTGTGCTCTTTACGAGGCGTTCAAAAAGGAGTTTTGGCTCGGCGGAGCGTGTCGCGGCACAGCAGATTGTTTGCTGGTTCTGGTGCCCTTCGTCTCTCGCTTCTTGATCCAATTCGTCATCGACTCTTACATTGCGCATCTGCGAGCCGAGACTGGACCGCCTCTGGCACATGGCATCGGATATTTGGCAGCCATGGTGGTGATGTTGGCAATTCAGAGCTTCGCCCATAACCACTACATGTATCTGATGTCAGTCGTGGGTGGACGCACCCGCGCGATACTGACCTCTGCGATTTTTGGGAAGTCGGCTAACGTACGCGATGTCGGAAAGGGCCATGAAACCGCAGAGACACAAAAGACGAAAGCAGCGCCTGGCGAAGAGGATCGATACCACTTGAGTGGTCACATAATCAACCTTGTCACTGTCCACTGCGCTCGCATAGACAAGACTGTCAGTGCTGTCCACATGCTATGGACAGCGCCGTTATCTTTATGCTTGGCGATTGCTCTTCGTAAGTCTACCCTTGAGAGATGGAAGGCCAAATCCAAATGCTGATATGGAGCAGTGATATACAACCTCCGTGAAAGTGCTCTCGCTGGCCTAGGGCTACTACTCTTTGGCTTCGCCGGACTCATATTCGTGGTGAAGATCCTGTTTGGCCGACGAAAACACATCGACAACATCTCCAGAGAACGAGTCTCACTACTGCAAGAAACACTGGCTGGCATCCGTCTATTCAAACTGTTCGCCTGGGAAACCGATATCGCCGCACGAATAGACGCCATCCGGAAACGCGAAACCCACAGCCAATACCGCTACGGAGCCCTTCGCAATTTCGCCGGTGCTGTTTCTCAAGCCCTTCCCATCCTTACGGCGATGATGACTTTCATCACGTACGCGCTCACGAACAACGAGCTCTCTCCGGCCATCGTCTTTTCATCCACTGCGCTGTTCACCAGCCTTCGTATGCCGCTCATCTATCTCCCGCTGTGCGTGCAAGCGTGTATCGATTGCTGGTCTTCGCTGCTTCTTGTCCAGAAATTCTTGCTCGCAGATGAGACTCGTGCTCATCCACTTGATCTGGAGCTGAAAGCTGCTGTCGAGATAGATAGTGGCACCTTCTACTGGGGCCAGCCTGAAACCGTGGATTCTTCTTCGGAAAGCGCCGAGTCTGACAGCAGCCGTGACGACAGCAACTCTGCCTTCGTTCTTCGGGACATCAACCTGACGTTGTACAGACACGAGCTGATTGCAGTAGTTGGCAGTATTGGCTCGGGTAAAACCTCCCTGATAGCAGCGCTCACCGGCGAAATGGAGATGGCCAGTGGGAGAGTGACTTGGGGTGATTCTCACGCCGTTTGCCCTCAGCAGCCTTGGATATTGAACGCCACAATTCGCGAGAACATCACATTCGGTACCGGCTGGGAGGAAGAACGCTACCAGCGAGTCCTTGACGCTGCATCACTGCGACGTGACTTTACATTGCTACCTCGCGGCGATATGACAATCGTTGGCGAGCGCGGTGTCATGCTTTCCGGAGGACAAAAACAGCGGATCGCATTGGCTAGAGCTATGTACTCTCACAGCAGCTGTGTTCTTCTGGACGACCCTTTGAGTGCAGTAGATGCCAGTGTTGGGCATTCTCTGCTTGTCGAAGCCATATGCGGCTTCATGGGCGATCGGACACGGCTGCTCTGCACCCATGACCCCAAGGTGATACAGCAGTGCGACCGCGTTCTGTGGATGAGCGAAGGGCGCATCAGAAAACTGGACGTCTACCAAAACCTTGTGGACCACGACCAGGGGTTCGCTGATTTCGCTCGCAGAGGCCAGGAAGATACCGTAGACTCGGCTGTTGCCAGGACGCAAGGTTCGAGCCGCCAGCAAGCCTCCGTGTCAATCATAGGCCATGCCGAGGAAAGTTCGCACGATCAGCAAGACGCTACCGAAGAAGAAGACCGTACGACCAAAGCCGTCTCATGGAGCGTCTATGGAGCTCTCTTGTCTCCAAGGCTGAGTAGCGTGCTATTCGCGCTTTGCGTTCCATTCCTTTTAATCGGCAACGGCAGCCTTGTCATAACCCAACTCTGGCTTTCTTGGTGGAGTGCCGATCGATACGGTCTTCCGCGAAACACTTACATCGCCATCTACGTCGCACTTGCCGCCGCTCAAATGGTTTTCCTGTACATCTTCGGCTTCCTGCTTAGCGTAGCTTGCGCACACTCAACCCACATCTTGTTCGACAGAGCTGTAAGACGCTTGCTGGGTGCCCCAATCCACTTCTTCGACCGCACTCCTTTGGGTCGGCATATGAATCGACTAACGTCCGACGTTGAAAAAATGGACAACGCACTGCCAGAAACTCTCCGGATGTACGCCATCTCGCTTACGGCTCTGATACCTATCTTCACCATCCAGATTATCTACTACAATTGGGCAGGTCCCTCCTTGCTTCTCATCGTGAACAAGTCTTGCTAACCGCGATCAGTTTGGAATCGCCGTTGCGGTACTGATCGCAGCGCTAGTGCTCCTGGCCATCTTCTATCGAGCAACAGCCCGCGAGACGGAACGTCTCGAAGCGGTCTTCCGTTCCGCCGTCCTCTCCAGAATAGTGGAAGGTCTTTCCGGAGCTCCGGTCCTTAAGACATATGGCATGCATGCAGAATTCAACCTCAAGCTCCTGTCCGAGCTTGACCGCATGAACGGTGCATCATTCGCAACGGTAGCCATCCAGCGCTGGCTCAGTCTACGGCAAGATGCGATAACAATCTTGTCGCTCTCGGTCCTTGGCGCTCTCATCCTTCTCAATCGACACACTCAGCACCCTGCCGTGTCTGGCGTCGCTTTGAGTCTCATGATCAATGCGCTGCAGGTCATCCAAGTTGTTGTGCGCGAGTGGGCGGAAGTGGAGAGCGCCATGAATGCCACGGAGCGACTGCACGCATACGCCAGTACAATCCCCCTGGAAGAGGAGACTTGTAAACCCGACTCTTCTGGAGCTTCCACCTACAAGTGTCCACCGAAAGACTGGCCCACCTCTGGCGAGATCGTCCTCGAGGACGTCTGCATGCGATATAGACCAGACCTTCCAGACTCTCTTCATCGTCTAAATCTCCACATCCGCGCTGGCGAACACGTTGCGATCGTCGGCCGCACCGGCGCCGGAAAATCCTCCATCGTGAACGCCTTGTTCAGGTTCAACCCGCTTTCCGGCGGCAGTATAACCATAGACGGCCAGGACACTTCTCAACTGCCGCTCACATCTCTTCGTCGAGCCCTGGCAATCATCCCCCAAGACACGGATTTCTTCTCCGGCACCGTCCGCAGCAACATCGACCCTTTCGAAGACTACACCCAGCCCCAGTTGGCGCAAGCCCTACACGACGCCCACCTCGACAAGAAGCTCTCCCTAACTGACGCGGTGCAAACTAGCGGATCGAACATCTCCGTCGGCCAGCGCCAGCTCCTAGCTCTTGCACGCGTAATGCTGAGACAAAGTCGTATTCTCATCTTCGACGAGGCGACTTCTTCGCTGGACACGGACACGGACGAACTTGTGCAGGCTGCTATGAGGAAGGTTGCCCGAGAGAAGACGGTCCTATGTATTGCACATCGGCTCAGAACGGTGCTGTGGCATGACCGCGTGTGCGTGATGGATGAGGGGAGAATCGTGGAATTGGGGAGCCCAGTGGAGCTTTGGGATGCGACTCAGGGGGCATTTAGGAGGATGTGTGATCAGGCGGGAGTTACGAGGGGGATGATTGAGGGTGCGGGTGGGTGCTCGATGGAAGTTGATGTTTAGAGTATGAGATAGGAAGTGCGTTTGTGGTGAACCCGAGGGTGATTAAGGGGCCACTCGTTGAAACTCTGCTCGTATCCATCATGGAAGAGAAGCTATGCTTTCATCATTGAGTCTACAACGAACAGGTGCCGCATCTGCTGGGACGAGCACTTGGGAACCGAACATGTCGTGTTTCGGCATCAAACGTTCTCATTGGCATCATCACTATTGGCATTCAGCGGATGCTGGTAAGAATATCACAACAGACGGTCTACAGTGGTGTGAGCCTTCAGTTCGTGTTCACCAAAAGACGCTGTTTCTGCTGTCAGTCTTCTGCGAGTTGAGTCTTTGCAGTACATGGACCCGCTAAAGGTGGAGCTTCCTCGTGACGTCTAGATCACAACCAAGAAAGCAGTAGCGATACAGTATCCAGCATCAAGATCGATTTCAAAACGGCGGCAATGACAACATGTATCGAATGCAATTAATACTTACTCGGCAGCAGACATACAGGTCAAAGTAGCGCGACTGCACGAGACTGAGTCAAGCCGTCCCAGTTGCAAAGATAATCGAAAGCAATAATCGAGGCTTCCTAGCGTCAACCATCGATGCAACCACGCACGCTGCAGCATCGCTCCTCTAACGGAGGAAGCCGCGTCTCAACAATCAACACAGTTGGGCCAAGAACATTGAACTTGCATGGGCAATGCTCGTTCTTGACATGCAAAGTCAGCAACACCTGTGGGCCAGCTTCAGACATGTCAGCCAATTTGTCTTGGTCCGGCGGTGTATTAGCCAAGCTGTCAGCCATGTAAGTGTTTGTCAGCCAGGTAAGCCACCGCAGGAATCAATGTTTTCAAGTCAGCCAAACTATGTTTGTTCGAATCAGACCCCCGCTTCTGATGAGAATGCATTAGCTCCAGGGCAAGTACAGTGCCTCCGATGTTATGTCGCCAAGCGATGCGGCGACGCCGTAGTACTCAGTGACTTGACAAGGAGCGGCTCGCGTGCACTGCACCGGCGACTCCGGCTGTAAGTGAAGACGATGGATAACTGTGGTCACCCCGGGGCCCGGTCTTTGTTCCACTTGTGAATTGTGACTGTGATAATCCGAAAACCGAACGCACGACCTCAATAATCAATCAGGATGGACACGGAGCCAAAGGCTCAAAGCGTTTTGATCACCGGGTGCGTCGGTCCTCCCGAAGTGAAAGTGGCGATCAGTCTAGATCTAATCGAAGGTGTCCAGTTGCACACCGGGTGGCATCGGTTTCGCTGTCGCGGAAGAGTTCAAGCGGAGAGGTAAGTCAGATCAGGCTCTCCGGGTACACATAGACCGGAACAGATCTTTGCAACGTTGACAATAACCCGTCTCGGTCGATTTGTCCCCTTGAGAGCCAGGGCGTTGGAGCAGAGAATGACAGGCTGATGATGTTATAGGCCTGCAGGTTATCCCAACTGCTCGCAGTGATGCTGTCGTCGAACACCTAGCAGAACTGGGCTATCGAGCGGTGCAATTGGATGTGACGGACGCAGCCAGCATCGAACGTTGTCGAGAAGTCGTAGCCGGTCTGACGGACGGTAGGTTAGACATCCTGGTGAATAATGCGTAAGTCTTCCAGCAAGTCGCGATTGAGCTCACGGATCTGACTGTTCTCAAATAGCGGAAGGGGACTTGTCCTCCCAGCCACAGACTCTCCAATCGATGAGATACGCAGGGTGTACGAAACGAATGTGTTCTCGGTCATGGCCATGACACGATCGTTCATCGACTTGCTCATCCCCACCCGCGGCCTGATCATCAACGTAGCCTCCATCAGCGCCCTGGTCCCATATGTTTTCGGCTCCGTCTATGCTTCCAGCAAAGCGGCAATCTGTTCGTACTCTCGCACCTTGCGCCAGGAACTGAGGCCTTTCGGAGTGCGAGTGCAAGTCGTCATGGCGGGAGCGGTCCAGAGCAACATCAGTGCCAACACCGCAAAGACCAGGGTACTGCCATCCAACAGCCTCTACGCCCGTGTACGCCATCTTTACGAGGCGAGACAGGGCTACTCGCAAAGCCGGGCATCTGGATCTTTGCCCACTGATGTCTTCGCGCGTAAAGCCGTCGACAAGGCGCTTGCCAATGAGGCGTCTCCATTTTGGCGAGGTTGGTTTGGCAGACCGGACTGGTTGTACTTTGGGGGCATGACTAGACTGCTGTGGTGGGGATCACTTCTGGGCGAATGGGTAACGGATCTTGGTGCTTGGAGGGTGTTCAGGTTGGGCGAGATGGAGACGGTCGTTAAGGTGGAGGCTGCAGCCGCGAAGAAGAGTGAGAAATTGCAATGAGATGATACTATATGTAGATGTTCACGACAAGTGGTACTTAGCCATTGAGACTCCCCTTGTAGTAGCGTAAGGGTTGGGGTGAGAGCGCAGGCTACATGTGACATCAACGAAAACTATAAGCGTGATGTCATTCTTAACTTCAGGGGAATTGACAAGTGAAGAGATAATTATCTTGTACCAGGGATGTGCGTCGACGGTGCTTTGGCAGAGAGTACTCGTTCATATTTGCAGTCATTATATACACGATCAAGACCATAGATCGTTTGCGTTCAACCGCTCTGAGACGGAACGCAATCAAAACTCATTGAGAACGGTACTGTCACTCGATGAAGGTGTCTATCTAATCTCATCGCAGCACCTTCAAGACGGCCTTGGTAGTGTTGCGCCATAAACCTGTTCCCCCAACGACAACATGTCTTCCATAGATTCTCCACCAATAGAAAAAGAACAAACGCTGTACGTGGATCCCAGGCCTCGTACTTTGCCTCGACACCAGCCAATGATAATCATCTGACCTGCCTGAAGCTCCGCGCCGAAAATCTTCTCGAAAGAGTCTCTATCCCCAGCGAAGACCAACGGCGAGATGAAGTACGAGTATCTCATCCCTCGAAATTTGTAGTGCGATCTGAGAGGACCCATGAAAAAGTCCCCAGTAAGCCGCACATTCATGTCGACGACAAGCTGGTCGCCTCGCTGGTCAGTCATGACATCGAAGCCCATTCCTCCGGTGAACCCCTGCTTGTACACGTGAGCAGCTACTCTCTTCATCAAAGGCGTGAACTCCTCCTCAAGTTCTTGCTGCCGTTCGTAGTCGATTGTACTGCCTTTCCAAATGCCGGCGGAGTCTATGATCTGCTCGCAGCAACTGACGAAAACCGCACGGCCCTTTGGAGTGATGAAAAGGGACATGTTATTTGTCCGGCCGTCGACAACAAGCTGCTGGAAGAGCAGACTGACAACGTTCAGATGCTCGTTCTCCAAATTGAGGGATCGGATCATGCTGCCGACTTCTTTCCTCAACAGCTCCATCCAAGACTCCCTTTTCTCTTCGTCACCAATAAACCATACTCCTTGCCCAGTGACGGATTGGGGGAACTTGATGACGAACGGCAGGGCCTCGGATCGGACTGCCTGGACAAAGCGTTCGACCTCCTGCTCCACCTTGTCATCGTCTCTGGCCTCTTCTGCCGTCAAGTGCCCGTCAAAGACTTTAGTTTTAGGGCTTGGCAAATCCGACAGAGCAAGATCGCGCTTCGACATAAGTCGGTAGTGTTTCTCCTGATCCAGTATACAAGCATGGCCGTCCAAAAAGTCCATTGGCGGATACGGGTTGATCGAAACGCCTGGTTTCATCTTGAGTGCATCGTGCCTCGGAATGAAATGTACCTTTGGGCGTTGTTCAGGCACCAAGCCATCGTAGACACGGAAAGCATCCGTTTGGTGACTGGGTGGAGATTCGACACAGTTGTTCTCGACGTCGTGTTTGGGGTGCTCGATGTCAAACAGGTACACGTTCATGGGCCCGGCGGAGAAGTAATGATTCTGCGTTCCATTGCCGAGACCAATTCTTGCGTAGACATCTCGACCAAGGTCCGGCGCAGTGGGAGACTGGTACACGTATTTCGTGTTTGCGGGCAGGGACGAGGATACTGAGCCGAAAGGGATGGGCCCGGACATGACAATTGAGGTCTTGTCGGGATCGCCGCCATCCAGAGAGTACAGGTCGTGCAATGTCCAGTCTAGCTCGACCTGAGAAAATGTGGGAATTGGTGCTGAAGCCTGCGCATCTGTAGCCGTCTGGGCCCCTTCAAAGGTGGTGGGACGGTCGAGATGGCCATGCTTTGAAGATGTCGCGGATGTCAACGCTGTAGCCATTACTGATCGAGTGAATAAGTTGCGCTGGGGAAATCGCAATGAGTGCTGCACTGGTTGAGTGCTTTAGTATGATTAGCCGCAGCTGACGTGGTATTGTGAGGCAATTGTCTATCCAGGATGACTGCAACATGCATGTCAAAAACATCGTTGGAAGCTTTCTGCTCCGAAGGTCCGCCATGATGTTCCCGTGTTTGCTGATTGGCTGACTCGGGCCCAGTGATAGCGATATCAGTCTGTGAAGTCAGTCATTAAGGTCTGTAGACCCCTGAAGATTAATGCGGTGTCAGCAAACGAATATTTACGACGACAAGGATATGTGGAACCCAGCGACCAGGTCATTAGAAGCCGGCAATCGAGATGCCATGGGAAGTCTCAAGCAGAGTGAGAGTCCGCAAGACGCGCCCACATAGACCTCTGAGCGTTCACGATCTTACACGCCAGTCCAAGGGTGCGGAAACGGATGCGTACATGTCGCTGTAAATGCGTGCCTTTTTTCTGACGTGGATAGTAGTCACTAAGAGATAACAGATCTGACAATGCTTCTGCTTCTGCATAATCTATACCTGAATTCCATTGGAGGAAAGGAACGCCAAACCCTCAGTAACGTCCGCTCCGTTCAGGAGGGAGGGCATCGACTGCATGATTGTCGTCTGCTCCGCGTGCCCGGCATGGGCACCGAGGTGATCGACCTTTGAGATCATGTCGATCAGTTGAGAGACATCCTTTCTCTTGCGAGGAACGACGTGTCCCTCACGATAAGTCATCTTCTGGGTTTTATCCTCAGGGCACATCGATGCCAGTCTCTGCCCATCTGCATACCAGAGATCCTGCGACCCCATCGCGTGCACCGTGAAACCAGGAAATTTTGCGTCACCCCGTCCGACGATCGAGGATAGCATCCCTACTAAACGCTCAATGTTGTCAAGCTGCCCAGCGTCACCGGTGGTGCCGCCAGCTATGGCGACACAGAATCTCAGATTTGTCCAGGCCGATTGACCCGCGCTTCGCAACCCCAGCAACGCGAGCGCAACAAGGGCACCTTGACTGAAGCCCAGAAATGCCACCACCTGCTCGGGGTCAACCTGTTGGGCCTCCAACTGCTCTTGAATGTGACGGGCGACTTCGAACAGCTCTGCAAGGCGATATGCTTGGCTGAGATTGCTGTTGGCAGACGAGATCCAGCGATGGTACGAGGGCATGTCGGCGAACAGAGGTAAGACCCCCGGTCCAGGGCTGCTGAGCATTGGTCCGTCTAGATAGACAAGATCGTAGGTGGAAGACAAGTCCTTAGCTAGCATGTGTGTCTGGATGCCGAAGATGGCCGCGGAGCTGCCTGATCCATGGAGCATCACTATTGTCGGCTTCTTCGCTTTGCGACTTTGACGATTACGCAGCATGGTTGTTGAAAAGGCGAAGTCGGTCGAGCGCGTAGTGGTTGGGTACGCTGGTGTTAGTGAATGGTAGGCAAGAACCTACCATCAGGTACAAGAACAGTAGAGGAGGCCATCCACGGACGACACGTACAATCGGCATATAAGCCATCTGCTATGTATTCTGGACGTCATGTCGACTTGCAATGCATGTCTGGCCTAGGATGTCACAGATCAAGGGGTGTGGACTTGGAGACTGGAAGACGACCGCGTCGCGTTGGTGCCGTGCCAAGAATCGCAGACCTTCGACTACACGCTGTACATAACTTACACCAAGACTCTGCTGACCTTCATTCAAACACCACACGGGACAAAGTGTCGAACAGTTGTGCGTCACCTCGCACGTCTCATTTGCAGACTGCCATGGCAGAGGAGACTTTCTCGATGTCGACCGAGCACAGAAACGCAGCCATGGCTGACATTGACGCAAAAGGGAAGAAGATGACACGGCGGAGGCTGACAACTTCAGATCTTGCCTCAGCAAGGGGACCGCTAATACTCAGTTTGGACATCGGATCGGCAGCTCTGCAACAGGTAAGTAGGTCAGGAATCAGGCTGATTGCACCTACAGCCATTGCAGCAGACCATTCGACAGGCCGCGGTCTATTTACATTGCTCATGCGGTCCCCGTGGGTCTCGAATGTTCAAAGTGTTTGCACCTCTTGCTCCACCTTGTACAATAATTGATCAACGATACCCCCAACACCACCCGAGCACCATGCCTCCTCCCGCCGAACCCATTGCCGTGGTAGGATCAGGGTGTAGATTTCCAGGCGAGGCAAGTAGCCCTTCGAAGCTCTGGCAGCTTCTTCAGGAACCGCGTGATGTACTTCGAAAAATCGACCGCTTCAACGCAGAGAACTTCCATGGCGAAGATGGACATTATCATGGCGCAAGCAATGTTTTGCATGCCTACCTGCTTTCCGAAGACGTTAGGGTGTTCGACCATCAATTCTTTAACATCCCACAGAGCGAAGCCGAGGCCATCGATCCCCAACAACGACTCCTCATGGAGACCGTGTACGAGTCTCTAGAGTCTGCTGGCATCAGTCTCCCGACGTTGGCCGGGAGCAATACCGCCGCTTTCGTTGGTGTCATGTGCGACGACTTTTCTCAGATTGGTACGCATGACCACTTTCCCCTTCGAGCGCTGACCTGACCATGTTTGCAGTTTATGGTGACAGCGAAGACGTGCCGACGTACGCGGCCACTGGAAGTGCACGCAGTATCCTTTCAAACCGCATCTCGGTAGGTCATCCACAATTGCTGTAGATCAGCAGCTAATGCTCCATAGTATTTCTTCAACTGGCACGGCCCATCGCTTACCATCGACACGGCATGTAGTAGCAGTCTGGTTGCGGTGCACCAGGCTGTTCAAGTCTTGCGCTCTGGAGAATCCCCTGTTGCCATCGCTGCTGGCTCAAACTTGATACTTGGACCCACCATGTTCGTTGCCGAAAGCAATCTGAACATGTTATCGCCACATGGTCGATCGCGAATGTGGGATGCTTCCGCCAATGGATACGCACGAGGTGAGGGAGTCGGAGCCGTTGTTCTGAAGACTCTCTCCGCAGCACTCCGCGACGGGGATCACATTGAGTGCATCATCCGAGAAACTGGCGTGAATCAAGACGGCAAAACACCTGGTATCACTATGCCTAGCTCTTCTATGCAGGCGGCTCTCATCAAAGATACTTACACCCGGGCTGGCCTTGATCCTACAAAGGAAACAGACCGTTGTCAATATTTCGAAGCCCATGGAACTGGCACACCAGCGGGTGACCCTCAGGAAGCTGGTGCAATCCACAAGGTTTTCTTCGAAGTCCCCGCCGATCAGGAACCGATTCCATCGTCTACTGAGTCGCGGCAATTGGACGGCGAAAACTTGCTGTACGTCGGTTCAATTAAAACTGTCGTCGGTCACACTGAGGGTACGGCTGGCATTGCAGGATTACTCAAAGCCTCACTCGCAATGCAAAACGGGATAATCCCTCCCAACATGCACTTCACCAAACTCAATCCAGCCATCAAGCCATTCTACGACAATCTCAAGATTCCAGTCCGAGCACAAAAGTGGCCCGAACTGCCCGTAGGCGTTCCTAAACGTTGCTCGATCAACTCTTTTGGCTTTGGTGGCGCCAATGCCCACGCGATTATTGAGAGCTACGAACCTGCGAATCCGAATGCCACCATCGACAACACCAATCACGACGGGAAGTCTACCGCGTTACCATGGCCTTTCGTTTTTTCTGCGCCCTCGGATAAGTCGCTCGCGGCACAGTTGAAGTCTTACATCGACTTTGCAGATGATAACCCCGATTTCCCACTCGACACCCTGTCATGGTCTTTGTTCCGCAGGACGCCGCTCAACTTCCGCGTTGCCTTTTCTGCGATCTCGCTCAAATCACTTGTCGTACAGATGGAGAAAGCCGTGGGCGACTTCGAAGGCAAGAAGGTTGCGCTGGGTATTCGCGCCAATGCAAAATCTCCGCGGGACATTCTCGGCATTTTCACTGGCCAAGGTGCTCAATGGGCTACCATGGGCAAAGAGATTCTTTTATCATCCACCACAGCTGCCGAAATCATCAGCAAACTTGAACAGTCTTTGTCGGCATTGGATGACGGCCCTGACTGGTCGCTCCGAGCAGAATTGCTCGCTCCCGCGGAGGCATCGCGTCTCGCACAAGCAGAAATCTCACAGCCGTTGTGTACTGCTGTGCAGATCTTGATTGTCGACCTGCTCGAGCAAGCTGGCGTCCGGCTCAGCTCGGTTGTTGGCCACTCGTCAGGAGAGATCGCTTGCGCGTATGTATCGGGTTTCATCTCGTCTACAGATGCGATCCGCGTAGCGTACTATCGTGGAAAGTATGCGCCCCTCGCCAAAGGTGGTGCCATGGTCGCAGCTGGCACAGACATGAAGGATGCAATCGACCTCTGCGCCCTCCCAAAGCTCAAGGGTAAAGCCCAGCTTGCTGCGAACAACTCCTCTGCAAGTGTCACTATTTCCGGAAACGCAGACGCCATCGATCTTGTCGACGTTGTGATGCGGGATGAGGCGAAGTTTGCCCGCAAACTCAGAGTTGACACAGCTTATCATTCACACCACATGCTCAACTGTTCGGAACCTTACCTCGAAGCACTTGAAAGATGTCAGATCAAGATCACCGAGCCCGTAGATGGAGCCCCCAGGTGGTACTCATCTGTACTCGAGGGCAGTGACCTAGTCACCGGCAGTATGGCACAGGTGCTCCAGGGAATGTACTGGCGAGACAACATGGTTCGCCCTGTCCAGTTTGCTCAAGCCATGAAAGCTGCCCTTGATCATGGTGGGCGTCCCGGATTGGTCCTTGAGGTCGGTTCACACCCGGCCCTCCAAGGTCCAGCATCTCTCAACATCGAAGAAGTCATTGGATCAGAGATACCTTACTATGGTACCCTACAGCGTGGAAAGCATGATGGGCTTGCCCTGGCTTCAACCATTGGCTCAATCTGGACCGCTCTCGGCGCGGCTGGTGTCAATCTCCATCGCTTCATGCACGCCTTTGGTCACCAAGCTGATTTCGAAGTGTCGAAAGTCCTGCCCAGCTTTACTTGGGACCACGCCAAACCTATCTGGAATGAGACTCGAGCTTCTAGACAGCATAGGTTCAGGCCGCATGCCAAGCACGAACTCCTCGGGGTGCGATCGTCTGAGGAACTCCAAGGAGAATTACGTTGGAGGAACTACCTCAAGCCGAAAGAGTTGCCCTGGCTTAACGGTCATCAGATACAGGGTCAGATCGTGTTCCCGGCAGCGGGATTCGCGGTCATGGCTCTCGAAGCTGCCAGAAATCTTGCTCCTGTGTCCACCGTGCGTTTGATACGGCTCGAGCATCTCGTGGTCCACAAAGCTCTTTCCTTCATAGACGAGAATGCCAGCGTGGAAACTGTGTTCCTACTCAACAACCTCACAAAGGAGCAAGGTCATATCGAAGCGTCTTTTTCATGTCATTCCTGCCTGACCAAAGAGAGCGAGGCGTTTGGACTCGTGGCGGACGGTCAGGTCAGACTTGATCTCAACGGAGAGCCAAGTCGAGAATCTTTACCGGCTCGCCTGCGATGGGTTGACAATTTCGTCGAGACTCAAGTCGATGTGTTCTACGAGTCCCTTGCCACCACCGGATACGGCTACACGGATATGTTCCGGGGCATCACGGAACTTGAACGCACCAATGGCGGCTCCAGAGGGACAATAAACATACGCCAGGATGACAACACACCTGACCAAACCTGGCTCGTCCATCCTGCTACCATCGACGTGGCCTTTCAAGGAATCTTCGCCGCCATCGGCGCTCCAGGGGATGGTCGCCTTTGGACCCTGCATCTGCCAACGATCATCAACAGTATAACCATTAACCCGACTGTCGCAGACACCTCTGGCGTTGACGTGCCTCTTGCATTCGATGCGCACCTCGTTGGTTCCCAAGGTGAAGGCATCGCTGGAGATGTCGACATTTACACCGAAAATAATGACCACGCCATCGTCCAGATCCAGGGCCTCAAAGTCAGCCCTGTGAGTAAGCACGGTGCTTCCGAAGATCGCGACACATTCTCCGCCATGTCCTGGGGTCTAGCTTCGCCGGATCTGATGTCTAATTGGAAACGGCCGCTCACAACAAACGACGAGGAGAAGATAGCTACGTTCGCTGAGCGGCTCTCATTCTTCATCATTCGCAATCTATCTGAGACGGTAGACATCGACCAGATTGAGTCGTCGGGCTCTGAACACCAACGTGCTATCCTCTCATGGGCGAAAAAAGTTGTGCAAAAGGTACAAGTTGGCGAGCACACCACTTGCCCTCGCAACTGGCTCATGGACACCTGGGACATACTTGGCCCTGCCGCCGAACGTCTCACCATGTCGCATTCTCAAATTCGACGCTGTTTACACTCAAAGCAAAGGATCGAAAGCATTTTCTCCACCGACTCCTCCAGCCTCAGTCCGGCTTCAACCACTGGGAGCAGTCTGTACACCGATCTTCCCCATTTCGAAACCTACAATGCTACACTAGCCGAATTGGTGAAACAGATATCCTTCAGGCATCGCAACATGAAGGTCCTGGAGCTGGGATCTAGTAATGGCTCTTCAACGTTGGCCGCCCTTAGCGCTCTCGGGCAGAATTTCACTTCGTACACTTGTACAGACACCGATGATGCTCTATTCGACGCTGTAAAAGTCAACATTCCTGAGGAACAACTCTCTAGGGTCGATTTCCGAACACTCGATATCGACGAAGATCTCGAGGACCAAGATTTCCCGTCCGCCGAATACGACCTGGTGATTGCTTGCAACTCGATACATCGATCGCCAGACCTTCAAAAAGCACTTGGAACTGTTCGCTCGTTGACACGGCCGGGAGGTTTCTTGGCACTGTTAGAGCCCACCAACCGTGCGTCTCTCGCTACAACACTCACTTTCTCCTTGGATAAGAAGTGGTTCACGGCCATCGAGGAATTCAGGCAGCACTCGCAGTTTGTTCCTCAGGTTCAATGGGATGCTTTGCTACACCACAACGGCTTCTCCGGGATCGACACTGCCACCCGAGAAACAGACGCACTCACGTCACCGTTTTCTGTGATGTGCTCAGTGGCACTGGACAAGGATCTCGCCTTAATAAAAGCCCCCCTGGACTACACAGAAACCCCCAAGCTCAATGCTGACCTACTCATATTGGGCGGACAGTCAGTTCCCACTAAACGCCTGGTCAAGGAGCTTTCAAAGATCCTCGCTTTCTCGTTCAACGTTATCACCAACTTGAAGAGCATTGTTGATCTGAACGATCTTGTCATCGACAACAAACCCACGGTCATCAGTCTGGTTGAACTCGACGAGCCAGTCTTCAAGCCGTTCACAGAGCCGAAGTTCAAGGCCGTCGTCAAGCTATGCGACAACTTGAAGAAGGTCCTCTGGGTCACCAAAGGCAGTCGTGGCGAGGATCCCTACGCGAGCATGATGACTGCAGTCGGTCGCTGTCTTGTTGGTGAAACACCAACTCTACGCATGCAATTTTTGAATTTTGATGGAAACGACAAACCTTCCCCCGCCATCCTTGCGCATCATTTGCTGCAACTCCAGCACGCGTACAAGATCTCCGGCGAGCCTGGAAAATCCGGCGAACCATTGTTCACCTTCGAGCGCGAGATGACAATCAACAACGGAGATGTGCTTATTCCTCGTTATCTGCCCATCAAGGCGATCAATGACCGCCTGAACTCTGAGAGACGTGTGATCACGAGACCGCTGAAGTCTTCTGACGTTACCATCCGCGCCGTCGTTTCGCAAATGGGCTACAGATTGCTCGAGACCGCCAACCCGACTGAAGGCCCGGACTGTTACAAAGTCGATGTGCACAAATCTTGCTTGGCGGCCGTGCAAGTCGGCAATTCTGGCTGCTACTACCTGGTCCTTGGTCGCAACCAGTCTGGTCAGAAGCTTGTGACCATTTCTCAGGCTCTCCAGACTTCGATATCCGCCGATGCTGCGAGCACTATTCCGATTAGTGTGTCTGATGTCGACGAATCAGGGCTGCTCAGCAGGATCGCCGAGGAACTCATCGCAGAGACTCTGCTGGGAAGTACGACAGGTTCCATCTTTGTACACGAGCCCACGCCGGCGCTTGCTCTTCGTCTTGCCGCTCTTGCTGCCGAGTGGCGGCGAGTAGTGATTATCACGTCTTCTTCGCCTTTCAGGGGAGCGACGCACATTCACAGTTCCACACCCGACCGTATTGTTGCACGGCTCATTCCAAGGGACAGTACTCTGTTTGTCGACTTCTCGAAGACGTCGACCATCTCTAACTCGAGTGTATTGTCTACTCGACTTGCCCAGCTGATGCCGGTTGGTTGTCTGATCTGGGACGCATTGCAATTGCGCCGCCGTGAAGCCTTCACGAACAATCCGGTCGACGAGCACATCTTGAGACGATCCGTACACCGAGCCGCATCACAGCATTTGTCCGCCTCTGACGAGTTGCAGACCATACCTGCTTCCGCAATCCCAGAGCAGCTCAATTTGAGCACGCAGGTGATTGACTGGAAGAAAGACGAGAGACTCCCCGTTTCAGTACGACCTGCAGAGGAGATGATTCGGTTCCGTAGTGACAGGACTTACCTTCTCGTTGGCCTCACTGGGCAACTCGGCTTACAGTTGACGAAGTGGATGGTACAACACGGTGCCAAATACCTTGCCCTGGCTTCCAGGAACCCACAGGTCAACGCCGATTGGCTTGAGCGCATTCAACTCGAAGGAGCTGTCGTCAAAACGTTCTCAATGGACATCACTAGTCGAAACTCCGTCCGGGACGCTTACAAAACCATGTTCGCGCAAATGCCCGCCATCGCCGGTGTCTGCAACGGAGCTATGATCCTAATTGATGGACTGTTTGCGAACAAAACCTTCGCTGATTTCGAGAAGACCCTTCTTCCGAAGGTCCAGGGTACAGTTTACTTGGATGAACTTTTCAGTCAAGATACTCTGGACTTTTTCATGGTTTTCTCGTCTCTGGCCGCGGTGGCCGGAAACATCGGCCAGACCGCATATGCCTCCGCCAACACTTTCATGTGCAGTCTTGTTGCTGGGCGTCGCATGCGTGGTCTTGCTGGCAGCGCCATCAACATGCCTGGCATTGTCGGTCTTGGCTACCTGAATCGCGACCCCAGGAAGCTCGATCGTCTGAAAGCTGCAGGCTACGTCAACATCAGCGAGTGGGATTTCTATCAGTTCTTCTCCGAGGCCGTACTTGCAGGTCATCCCAGCTCTGGCTCCCAACATGAAATTACCGCTGGTCTGCAGCGCTGCGAGATTGAGACACTAGACGATCCTCCGCTGTGGACAAAACATGCTCGGTTCAACCCGCTCAGAATCGTGAGTTCTGGAACGGAAGCTGCATCTGGCGAGGACGCAGGAGGGTTGTCTGTCCGGACGCAGCTTTTGGAACTGACCACTGCCGATGATGTTTACGAATTACTTCTCGAAGGGCTACTTGACACTCTGTACACCCGACTGAAGATGGATCCAGAGGAGCGTGGGATCACACCAGACACCGCGATTGTGGAATTGGGTGTCGATTCGCTGCTCGCAGTCAACATGCGTGCGTGGTTCACCAAGGAACTTGACCTGGACATGCCCGTCCTCAAGATCCTGGGTGGTGCTACTGTGCGTGATCTCGTGGAAGATGCCTTCAAGCGCCTATCCCCTGCTCTGGTGCCCAAGCTCAATGGTGGTATGGACGGTGACGATGCTGCTGTGGAAAAAGAAGAGGCGCACGGATCTGAAGAGGATGAAGCTTCGGCGACTACCCAGGCTATCGCGGAGCAGGATGCCCTTGCAACCCGAGAAGTCGAACCGATGACTATCGCGCCGCTGGACCTTCCAACTCTGGATGAGATTGAGCAGGAGGTCCACCACCCGGTTGAGCTGCCTTCTCAAGATAGCGAGCATGCTCTTCTCGCCTCTCAGACATTTAGTGACGTTAGTGACGCTCAAACGTCTTCAAGTGGTTCTAATTCTGTACCCGGTAACCAGACACCTGACACAAGCCAGTCGCCATCTTCCGAGTCTGGCTCTGAGGGCTCAGAAGTCTGCACAACTGACTCCATCAACGACACCGGTGCGCCCTCGGGTCACGCGAAACTTTTCTCAACCATTCCTGCTGATAGCTCTGAGACTCTGGACGTGCTGAAGAAGGTACGCATGTCGTATGGCGCGTCCAGATTCTGGTTGCTGGCGCAATACCTCCAAGATCCAAACGTCTTCAACATTGGCTGCCAGTTCAAATTATCCGGCAAGATCCAGAGAGATGACAGCGATCGCTGTGTCTTCGAGCTTGGCCAGCGTCACGAAGTGTTCCGCACTGCTTTTATCGGAGATCCCGAGAATTTCAATGAGCCCACCATGGCCGTCCTGAGAAAAACAAAGCTTCATCTCGAGCGCAGAGAAGGTGCCACTGAAGCTGACGTGGACGCCGAGATGGAGGAGCTTCTCAATCACGAGTACAGGCTTGAGCAAGGCGAAGTGATTCGCATGAAATTGGTCTCTATCAACGACCACACTCACCATGTTCTCTTTGGATTCCATCATATAGCTATGGATGGTTTCAGCTTCAACACACTGCTTTCCGACATCAACATGCTGTATGACAGGGCAGCCATGGAGCCCGTTCTGGTACAGTATAGCGACTTCGCCACACGTCAGCGTGCTCAGGTCATGGATGGTACCCTTGACAGCGACTACAAGTTCTGGGAAGATATGTACAGCACACGCGAAGGTGACGGTCTTTCGGGGGACAGACAAAGTGGGACAGATGCAGGCGATTCTCCCACGAGAGGCCATGTTAGGAGAGACTTCCCTGAACCGCTGCCTTTATTCAAGATGGCTCGCAGCTCCCGGCAACCACTGGACGACTACGACTACCAAGAAGTGAAGCTCGATCTTGACACCCGCACAGTGCGCCAGATCAAAACACAATGTCGACGAAACAAGATTACGACTTTCCACTTTTTCCTCAGCGTCCTCAGAGTCTTTCTGTTCAGGCATCTCGAGGTAGACGACCTCGTCATCGGAATTGCGGATGCCAACCGCGTGGACTCGGATGTCGAACAGACTGTAGGGTTCATGCTCAATTTACTGCCACTGAGATTCAGAAAGGCAGACGGAGACGACGACAGACCCTTCCACTCCATCTCAGAGGACGTTCGCAACACGGTCTACGAGGCTCTGGCACATTCGAGACTTCCCTTTGATGCACTGTTGGAGAAGCTCAACATTCCACGTTCAACCACGCACAGCCCGCTGTTCCAGGCGTTCATGGATTATCGTCCATTCCAACCTGGGTACCGTCCCACTCTCTTCGGTGGTGAGGTGTCAGGTGCTGCCACTGTCGGAAAGAACGGATACGATCTGACGCTCGATGTCAATGAGGTAGATCGCAACGACATTCGCGTGGCCCTTCGTCTCCAGAAGTACCTCTACTCCCAGGAATCCACTCAGGTCCTTTTCGACAGCTACATGAGGTTGGTGAAGACTTTCGCAGCCGACTCCATCGGCCCCGCCAGTGCAGCAGTGCTATGGGATGCGAAGGACGCAGATGCCGCAACGCAGCTGGGCCGCGGTCCTTCTCTAAGGTCGAATTGGCCAGAGACTCTCGACGAGCGCATTGCACAAGTGGCAGCAAAGAACTTGCACCGCGAAGCAGTGAGGGATAGCTACGGAAACACATACAGCTACGAGCAGGTACAGCGCCGCGCGCACTCAATCAGCACCACACTCTCAATGGCCGGAGTGTCTCGGGATTCTCGTGTTGCCGTCATGCAACAGCCGAGCGCGGACTGGATCTGCTCACTTTTGGGAGTTTGGCACGCCGGTGCAACGTACATTCCTCTGGACATGCGCAGTCCATCCGAGCGATTGGCTACGATTATGTCAGTGGCGAAGCCAAGCGCAATCCTCGTCCATGACGAGAGTGTTGAGCATCTTGCCCAACTACATTCTGACGCAGTCATAATCAACGTCAACAAGCTTGAAGACACTCCGAACACAGCCAGAACCAAGGCCAAGGCAACAACGACAGCCGCGATCTTGTTCACCAGCGGATCTACGGGAGTGCCCAAGGGTGTCGTTCTCCCGCATTCAGCATTGCGAAACACCATCGAAGGATTGGCAACCCATTACAAACTCGGCGCAGAACGAGTCCTTCAGCAAAGTGCATATTCCTTCGACTTCTCTCTCGATCAGATGATGGTCGGTCTGGTAAATGGAGGTTCCTTGTACGTTCCCTCTCGGGAAGACCGTATGAATCCCATGGCGATCGCAAGCATCATTGCCACCGAGAAGATAACTTACACTCGGGCCACGCCTACGGAGTACAACAGCTGGATGTCGTATGGCGATGATCTGGCCAAAGCAACTGAATGGTCTTTCGCCTGGGCTGGAGGCGAAGTCATGCCACCTTCTTTACGACAAAATTTCGCTGCTCTCAATTTACCTGTACGCCTGTTCAACTCCTACGGCCCGGCTGAAACGGTGACGTGCACAAAGATTGAGGTGCCCTACGAATCAGACGACGACTCCGCAGAGATACCGGTCGGGTACCCTTTGCCCAACTATACCGTGTCCATCGTAGACAACAACCTGGACGTTGTGCCTCAAGGCGTCTCCGGCGAGATCGTCATCGGCGGTCCCAGCGTAGCTATGGGATATCTCAACAATGAACGGCTCAGCGACGCCAAATTCATCAACCTGGGACACGGCAGTGGGATTACTTACCGTACCGGTGACGTCGGCTACCTTCGCAAAGACGGCGCATTGATGTTCGCCGGACGTCTCGCCGGTGACCTCCAAGTCAAGATCCGAGGCATGCGCGTCGACCTACAAGATATCGAGGCGTGTATTCTGAGTACCGCGAGTGGAGACTTGGAGCGTGCTGTCGTGACTGCACGGGATGGAGACGTTCTCGTGGCTCACGTACAGTTCACCCAAGGCGTTTTCCAGGACGAAAGCGAGCAGAATGCCTTCTTGCGATCTCTGCGGTTCATGCTACCACTCCCGGTCTACATGTTACCGACAACTTTCATCTCTGTGGACAGACTCCCGATCAATGCGCATGGCAAAATTGATAGAGCTGCCGTCCGCGCCTTACCTTTGCCGCAAGCTGCTCAAAAACGATCTCAAGCGACACTAACAGAGACTGAGAGCAAGCTTTTGGGTCTCTGGAAGGAAGCCGTTGCGGCAAAATCCCAAGACACTAACGTCGAGATTGACAACCAAACCACTTTCTTCGAGCTCGGCGGTGATTCCCTCTTACTGGTGAAGCTCCAGATTCTCATCAACATGCGCTTTGATGTGAAGCTGACACTACTCGACCTCTTTGGCGCCGTATCCCTCTTCTCCATGGCTAATAAGATCGAGACTGCCCCGAAAGCCGAGGACATCGACTGGGACGCCGAAACGTCACTGGATGAAGCTTTGCCCCAAGATACCGAGCAGGATTTGAGCTTGAAAGAACCTATCAAGACGTCGGACTGTCGCATTCTTGTCACCGGAGCGACAGGATACACCGGCAGCCGCATTGTCCAAGCTTTCGCCGCAATGGACAGAGTTAGCCAGGTTCTTTGCGTAGCGACTCGCTCTGGGGGGGCTGCTCTCGAAGATTATTCTGAGAAGATCAAGGTCTATCCTGGAAATCTAACCGCGCCGCGTCTGGGCCTTCGCGATTCTGCGTGGACAGAGCTAGCCTCCCACGCCGACTTGATCATTCACGCAGGCGTGAGTCGCTCGATGCTCGATTCGTACCAGACCTTGCGCGGTGCGAACTTTGAGTCCACCAAAACTCTTGTCAGCCTCGCGGCGTCCCGTCGGATTCCCATCCATTTCATTTCCAGCGGGTCGCTAGCCTCGTTCGAGGACAGCGCGCCTCCCACTGGCGGATCGTTGGGCTATCTGGCTGGCAAGTGGGCATCGGAGAGGTACCTGAGCAATGCGGCAGACAAGCTCGGCCTGCCTGTGGTGATCCACCGCATCACGCCTCCAGCCACAGACATCTCAAGCACGCAAATCGATGCAGTGCTCGCGGACCTGACGGCGATGGCAAAGACGCTCGGCATGGCTCCATCGTTCAACTCTCAAACTATCGGCTCCCACTCCGTCGATCTCATCTGGTCTCAGCTGCTTGTTGAGCGCATCGTTAGTGCCTCGGAATCAACACCGCAGCAGGTTGAGGTCTTGGACCACCGTTGCGACGCCACCGTCGATCTCCAATCTGCTGCGCAGCACATTGCGGTTGGAGAGAACGCCGGTCTCCCACAAGTTCCGTTTGCGCAATGGTTGGGCCGAGCGAAGCAAGCAGGGTTTGAGTGGCTGGTCGCGTCGATGGATAATTTCCCCGTGCCTTCTTCTTAGAGAGTCTGCGTGTGAGCATTCCTGTTCTGCAATTGATTTGGCTGGCGTTGTTGCGGTCGGCTATTCGTTTGTTTTTTCTTGGAGTTCCAAGGGTATCATCGTTAATGGAACATCCATACAAGGTAGATTGCAATTTCTTCGTTACACACGTGACCGTATCACTCGACCTTTCGCTGATTGGCCCGGGAGGCCCGGCGCTAAGAGCTGGCCAAAATTTACCAATGGTGGTTTACGACGCACGACGGACGTGACACTCGCATAACCCCATCGATACTGCACTGTTTGAGTTGAGGCTTGGTTTGCCGTCAAGCTGGCGAGTGCGGGCATGGATCTGTCTCTTCACTTTTTTTTTCGTCAATAACAATTTTCAAGTGTCTACGTGGCGTCTGTCTTGACGAAAATTTAGCGCCGCCATCTCAGCTTGAACGACTGTCTGTATGCTCCTTTCACCTGATCTCAGCACCAAGTTAGAGACACATGGCTCAAGCCATCGCGTGATATCAGGCGACGACACGCGTTCTTCACCTTCTGGCCGCCGGTTCTTAGCCCTGTGGCCGCAGGCATAACACCACTGGCTGGCAGGTGGCGACCGGCCTGATGGTATAGGGCACAAGGAGGTTATAGGCAGGCACAAGATGCAAGCGTGCCGCGCGCGAAACGAGAATACAAGCCCAAACGATAGCGCTGCTTCAGGCCCATCCAAGCTGCGCGAATCGAATCCCCGCCTGCGTTAAGAGACTCACGACCTTGGCTTTTGTGGCTGACAGTCGTGAAACAGGGGCCATGCGAGGCTCTCGTGTGTACCTGCATTAGCCGCCTGCTTCTACCTACCAACTGCACTATCTTACCACTGACCGCAGCAAATATTGGTAAGAGAAGTGAGACATGCCGACCAATAGGACCGGTGAAACCTGGAGGTCGGTGGCCAGCCCTATACCACCGCATCTCTCATATTGCTGAGTTCAAGCCGTCTGGCTCCACGCCATCGGCTGCGAGAAGGTAAGCGAGAGCACGAAACATCGGGAGACTAATGCAGCCTTCGTTTGAGAATCTTCGAGCTGGTCTCATTGGCGGAGAAGACCCAGAGGTACATCACTTGGGTGAAGGTATATGATCCCTCGCACGTCGACACTTGACCGTCCATTTCCTCTTCAGCACACTTGGTAATGCCCTTCTAGCATACATCTTTCTCCCTCCATAACAGCAGAGTCACTCGCTTCTCTGCCATTTCGTATACTTCTTAATTCTTTGGCATTCATTCGTTCTTGCTACAATCCCAACACTCAACATGCACTATTCCATCCCGACGATCATTGTCGCCGGTCTCGCAGCTGGACAAGCTGCAGCTACCGGCTGGCGTCTGGACGCCCACCAATACTCATCGCCCTACAACACCAAGAACGAGTGCTCTGCTGAGCAGAAGCCTGGATACAACTGGGACGGCCTTGAGCCCGGATCCTTCAGCTCCTACGGCAGCAACAAGTTCTCTGGCTTCAAATGTGGCAACTCTTTCGGGAAGCGTGACGGTGTCACCAAGCGTTCGTTCCAGGACAAGTGCATCACTGCTGATATCGACAAAGAGCCCAAGATCGAATGCGATGGCAAGGACAAGATGACCATCGGTAGCTACCAAGTCAGCTCCTCGTGGGACACCGATATTGACGCTCACCACGAAATGCCCGACGGATCCGTGTGTAAGCAAACTCATCGTTGCACCAAGGGCGGTAACACTGTTGAGAACACTCAATGTGCTGGGTCCACAAAGGTCACCTTCAAGCCCAAGAGGGGCGAGTCTGGCAAGAACGAAAATGGTGAGTCTTGCTCTATTGGCATTCACTCCATCGACTTCAAATGTGAAGACTCGAGCTCTCCCACCACGCAGCCTGCCTACAGCGTTCCTCCCACCAGCACCGCTCCGGTATACCCAAGCAGTGCCACCGACTACACTTCTGAGATCGACAGCTCAACTTCAGTGGTTTCGAGCTCCATAACGACACCGAGCGTTGCCGATACTGCGTCTACCACGGAAGGCTCGCCGGCAACTACTGGTGTCCCCAACATCCCAGGTTACTCGAGTTATGCCAATGTCAGCACCACGCACTCCGAAACTTCAGTGGTCACTGTGCCGTCCCCTTACGAGTCGACGTCTCTTTCATCGACCGATGTCAGTCCTGAAGGCACTGCTCCGGCTTACGAGTCTTCATCCACTACTGTCCACAACAGCTCAGTCCCAGTATATTCGGCTACCACCTCCAGCGATGTCGAAGTCCCTACTCAGGCTTACGAAGCTCCCGACACCCCAGACCTGCTCCCTCAATGTATCAACACCTGGATAGGGCAGTCTGATTGCAAGGACAACGCCGACTTCACGTGTTACTGCCGCAACTCTGATTTGATCAAGAAAGTGATGGAATGCATCGAAGCCTGGTCTGATGACGATGACAAGACCCAAGCGGCTGCTGGTTACCTCCAAGGTATTTGCGCTCCGTATGTTCCGGAGAATCCTGCCATCATCACAGCTTGCCCATCCGGTAACAAGCCTCCCGCATCGCCCGCAACACAGACCGCTCCCTTGCCAGAAGTTCCCGAGGAAACCGCGCCAGTGTACGAGTCCAGCTCCACAGAAGGCTCGCCCGCCACAACTTCTCCTGTGGAAATGACCACTTCCACTGTCTATTCCACTGCGGTGTCCACCATCACATCATGCGCTGTTGACGTCGCAGACTGTCCCGCAGTATCTCAAAGCACTGCTTTCGTCACCGAGACGATTGCAATCTCCACTACGGTCTGTCCTGTTTCGGAGGCTGAGCAGCCCAAGCCTACCACCGAAATCAGCCCTGGATCGAGCAACACCGCTCCGGTATATTCTACCACCGCGACTGAAGAGGCTTCCACTCTCACCTACTATTCCACATCGGCTGTAACGATCACCTCATGTGCAGAGGACGTCACAGACTGCCCCGCCAGCAGCACAGTCGTGACCTCGAGCAAGATCCCCATGTCATACTCTGTGGTCACAACTCCAGAAGCCAGCTCGTCCGCTTCACCAGAGCAGACCACTACCTCTGCTGTTCCCGAAGGCCCTACGGGTGAGGCCCCAGCTCCATCTCCATATGCTTCCGAGACCTCCGCAATCACCGAGCCTGCAGCCACCGTCGCCGTCCCCACGGGACCCAGCACCATCATCACCTACTCCTCATCCATCGAGGTCCCAGCAACCTACTCGACCGGCGAGTCGCTGGGCCAAAACATCCCCGAAAGCAGCATCTACGTCACTATCGACACCACCATCACCGTCCCGCAAGTCCAATTCGTCACCTCCACCATCTCAGTCCCAGGTTCCACTTCCACCATCTCCGTCGGTCTTGCCCCGGGCCCACCGTCCGAGGTGCCAGCCTACCCAACTCCCACTCACACTGCCGACTCGGTCGGTGGTGCGGCGAGCTCGTCTGGTTTCGGCACCAGTTATGTCCCGACTTCTACTGATAGTCCGATCACTCCTTACGAGGGCGGTGCTTCCGTTGCTCGCACTGGCTTCGCCGGTTTGGCCATCGGTGCCGCTGTTGCTGCGTTCTTTATGTTGTAGATATCGATGTGTTGTTGCTGTCGTTTCCTTGTCTTGTCGCACTATGTAATGGGCAAAGGGTTATTGCCAAGAATTAATGAGAGGAGAACAGGACTCTGAATCAATTTAGTTTTTGCATCGAGTGTCGTTTCTCACTTTCACCGCGTCGAGCTGTGAGCTCCTCTCTGCTCTTACTGAGTGATTATCTAGCCGACTGGCCAGTGAGATACTGACGTGATAGAACATCAATGCATTCCATCTCTCGCTGGTCCCCAACTCAATGATGAGCTGATATCTGCTGACATCGGTTGCTTCACTAGCTAGTGACCAGTGAGAGACCGGTGAGCCAGTACCCTGCCGCATACCATCTCTCATCGGCTGGGATCAGACTTTGAGCTCGTATATACCGCTACCGACCATTGGACTCGCCATAAGTCCAGTCAAAGTGGACTTTGCCATTGTATCTCTTGATCTCATCTCTCACTGGCTTGGGTGAGACTTCGAGCTCATATCTGATCTCATCAGCTACTCAAGCGGCTGTGTGACCCTCTCGCGTAAGAAGTCGACTCTCATCGTTCCAAAACAAGACTTCGTGCTCGTATCTAACACCGCCACCTGCTCGCTTGGCCATGTAACCAGTGAGAGCCTTGTGCGCCAGTCTCCAGCCCTCGACTCTTCCCGGTCGAAATTTCGAGCTTGTATCTAACATCACTTCTCGCAAGACAAAGAGTTGACCATTGAGAGCATGGATGCTACGCTGTAAGTTCTCTCTAGGGAGATAAATAAAAAGGCAAAGCACAAACGCTTCGATATTGCGATCAAATAACTCGTTGTCCTATACCGATTGTATGTCTGTTAGTAGAGAAAGCGCTCGGCGGAGGAAAAACAAAAGGAGAGAACAGACCTTTCGAAATTGCGATCGAACCACCCAATGTTTTATAGCAAAGAATCATCTGAAAGTATAGAATCCGCTCCGCGGATAAGGAACTATAGGAGAGTACAAAAGTTTCGATAACATAGTAGAACAGTGTGTGTTTATCTCACTTGTTTATACCTAGTAGCTTAAACGATCGCTCTGCGGAGAAGAAACAAAGGAAGAACACAAATACGTCGATACCACTAGGCTCACGCCGTCGTTTCCATATTGTTTCTTAATGCATTAGCAAATGATTCTCTCAGCTAAGTGAAATGAGAGAAAGAGAATGACAATTTTGGTCCTACAGTGAGAGCACCTCTGCCCCTTTCTATCATACAGACAAGACCCAACAAATCCCGCTCTCGCCCGAGTGCCCCATTCCAGGTACTGCTACCATCAGAGTCCGTACATCATGACAAGTATCAAGCCCACTGAGATGACCATCCCAGTAGTGGGCAACCAGATTGTCATTATCCTCTCGATAATGACACCACCGGACCACCCGAACCAAAGAGAAGAAAAGGGGAAATATAGAAAGAGAGAGTGGAGAGTGGAGAGCAAAAGGCAAAAGAAAGAAAAAACCCACCGTCTTTCAAGAGATGCCTTCCCAAAGTCCATACACTTATCATCCAACTGTCTCGATCTCAATCTCAATCAATCGTATCAATCAGGCATTGCCTTCCTCAGCCGCAGATCTGCTCGCATCGTAGACTTGCAGCCTGTTGATCATTTGCTCCTTCTTGCCACCCGCGTTGAGACCCGAGGCCTTGAGAATGGTTCTCAGAGCCTGTTGAGTGCATAGGGCGTCTTCCTCGCAAAGGCGTGCCACGGCTTGTTCTTGAGTCTCGAAGTCGGAAGTACGGGGCAGGTCGCGGCTGGCGAGGACGACGTCGAGCTCGGCGAGCGTCATGACCGAACGTGGGCTTGCGCGGGTTTCCGGCGCGACGACGGCTTCGCCAAGAGCGAGGTGTCTTGGAGATGCGGACTTCGAAAGGCGGGCTGTGCTAGGTGGCGATGAGGAGCCGTGGTGTTTCTTGCGAGGACGAGGGTTGTCGCTGCAGACGGAGACTGAGCTACTGCTGGGTGCGACGGTGGAAGAGTCATCGCCAAGGTCCTGTTCATCATGATCCTCGTCAATGGCATCGTGCAAAGCAGCAACCGCGGCTCCATCCTCGATCTCATTGTCAACCTCGTCCGCATGGTGATATCGCGACGGACGATAGCTGGGCGGCAAGCCAAGGAGCCTGTTGGCGATACGGCGCTCGACAGTCTGCTTTCGAGTCGCCCACCTGGCGTCGACCTTCATGTAAGCAACCCAGTTGGACATGACGGCCTTCTGGGCTTTGCGCGCCGCAATAGACTGCGCTCTCATGGTGGCGATCTTTTCCTCGTCGATCTTCTTCTGCTGAGCTTTCGTGATCCTAACAACCACATTGGCAGCCCGGGCTTCCTTCTTAGCAAGGCGAGCGGCGAGCCTCTGCTGCTCTTCAAATTCTTGAGCAGCGGCAGCTTCCTCACGTAGACGCTTGTTGGTGGCGATGCGGGTGTTGCGTAGTTCAATCCGACCTTCTTGATCAGAGTCCAATTCAATGGGCGTCAGAGCAGTACCTTCCATCAAGGCTTCGTAGCGCTCGCGGCAGAGTCTTTGTGTGTACTTCTTCTTCTGGATCAGGTCGGCGACGTGTCCGGCGACTTGCTGCCACTTCTTCTCCCTAAGCTTGCCAACTTCCTTTTCGATTTTTGCGTCAATTTCGTTCACTGCTTGCTCGAGACTCTCGTCCTCGCCGTCGTGCCAGTCGCTCATTTCATCCTCGAGGATCTCCTCCTCTTTTGCCTCGAGGGCCTTGCGGATACGCAACCAGCGGCTACCAACGGTACGACCAACATAGCGGATACGTCCCTCCTCGGCAAGCTTGCGAGCGACATACTCGTCGGACCAGCCTTGCTGCTTGAGATCTACGATGCGAGCGTCGTCGGCGTCATAGTTGGCTTTGATGGGCTTGGGTCCAGCAGCCTTGCCACCCGCTACGCGAATGTTGCTCTGATCTGTGAAACGAGTGCGGCGATGAGAGTCGCCGGTAAATTTGCCGTCCTACGGGAAAGAAGCGTCAGTATGCTGCCGGACATGATAGCAGCTTGCTGCAAGTGAAGCTGCTCTAGGGAGGGATACGTACTGGGTCGTTTTCGTCGGTGGGTGCGCCGCCGTTTTTGGCGGCGATGATGTTCTCACGGTCGATTTTGTCTGGAATGATTCAGTGTCAGTGACGTACAAGATTTGTGCGAGACTCGAGGAGTCGAGGATGTTGGTATATGTTGCGCTCTCGGCGGCAAACTGACGGGCGTTAGACGCTTACCCTTGATCTTTTTCGTGCCCATAAAGGACAGTGGCTGGGAAAAGCTGGGCATGGCTGGGGTATGTGCGGTGGTATTACTGGTGATGTTATTGTCGGCCCGGTGGCATTGTGTTCGGCTTTGGGATATTGGATGTAGTTGGGTGGTGAGAGTCGGTCGCATGCAGGAACTTTATAGACGGCCTTCAGTTCAGTGATTCATCTTATGGGCCGCATGACCACCGAGTACCAGCATGTGAACGCATTGGAGATTGCGTGCACGTCACCACGCAGTGGATGAAGTCAGCGACTGATTTTGCGACGTGAAGTGAAGTCTACAGCAGATGCACCTGCCTTCCGCTGAGGCACGCGGCTTGCTGTCGCCATTCCATCGAGAGAGGTGAGTCCCGTGCTTGAGAATCCTAAAATGTGAGCCAGCTCAGAACGTGCTTTTGGCTAGAACGCTCCGTGACATGTGGCTTTCTCGCCGGTCAGATGCTGGACGCTGCGAGCCACTATTCATGATCGCTGCGCTCGCAAGCAGCAACATTGCCGGGAGCACCTTTGCTGAACTTACTGGAACTCCCGCTTGCAGCGAACTTGACTCTAAAGTCAGTCAAAAGAAGGCTGAAGAAGGCCACTTGGTGGCATCTATGAGTTGCAGTCGCCAATGTGCCAGACTGTGTCGTTGGCCTTTCCTGTTTCCACTGACCCTCGCTTGAGGCACTTTTACAGTACGCACCTCAGAGATCTGGTCCTTTTTGTGGACATGTGGTCAACTCAATTGCAAGCGGACTGCCACCGTCTATATCAGCGTCAACGCAAAAGTCGAAACCACGAACAAACTGGCAACCGCTCGGAATGCGGTAGACAATGGCCTTGGGGATCTCGAATTACAGCCTTGAGAGGCCAATGGTTGGGTGAAAGACGGCATAGCTGAAGATCTGATCTGTCAGAGCGACGCCTGCTGCAGCACTGCATGGACTTCCATTCTTTCTCATGTCAAACTCCAGTGGCGAGGATGGGAGTGAAGCCCCTTTGGGACGGCACTTGGAGACGCATGACCGCAGAGGTGTTGTCCGTGGTGTTCAACTCAGGCGATGTCCGACCGACTGGAAAGCGGTGGAGATCATCTTGGTCTTGCGTGCACCAGGAAAATGCTTGATGTACAAAAAACCACAACGCCTCGGTGTACTCCTGTTCTCCAAGGAAATACCTTTGGAGTACGGCCTCGCCCAGGACGCCGGGCCAGAGACTTGCAGTGCCAAATCCATGCACTAAGCGAGCAGAGTCTCCCGGGCTTTGCTGGCCCAGACAGCTGGGCAAAGTAGTGCCGTCGTGTCGCCTTCTGAGCATCTTTGATTGAGCAATGTCGGGCAGGGAGTGGGTTTTGCTATGGCTATGTCAGCACTAATGGTTGTCAAACGGTGCGAAGACATTTGTCACGCCGAACATCTGATCACGCTCTCAACCAACGCGGTGAACTGCCGGCGTATATTTCAGACGCTGGGACCTCAGCCACGTTTTGATGTCTGTGGCGGCGAAGTGTGATGGCCTGATAACAACAATCTATAACTACACGTTCGGTTAGACGCTGCGGTACCTCAAGCCCCATCGACTTCATGCTGCTGGGTCACCTTCTCGTCTGGATGTTCTATACGGATTAAACACACATGATGGTTTCCGCTGTCCTGACAAGCGACCTGGTCCGATCGCAGTTGCCTGGATGACCATCTTTTCCCGGTCAATCAAAATCTCGGCCGAATGTGACAAGTCGGATACACAGCAACAACACACGTACCAAACACAGAAAGTCTTCGGGTTGTCTAGACCTTCCATTTGCCACAAACAGGATCATCGTCGCGTCCTCTCAGCCACAAAACGCAGCGTGACGTAGCTGTATTGCAGTGGGGGGAAGCAGCATCAGGGCATGCTCGACCATGGCAAGCAACTTCTCATATAAAACCAAGTACACCATGTAGGTTTCTATCAACGCGACAAGACAAGCCAGACAGACATCGTCCCTCACAACAGCATCATGTCTTCTTACTTCACTCTCCCGTCCTTTGCGCGCGCAAAGAAGAACACCGAGGAACTGGAGAAGACCAACCCAACGAATCCCGTTCTGAACGATGCCGACGAGAAGTTCTTGACCAAGATCACATCGCAAGATGCTGCTGCTGCGCCTGAAGCCGTCCAACAAGAAGCACCGGTTCAGATCACAGATGATGGAGAGGAGAAACAGCTACCTCAGTCTGAGACTACCACTGAAGGCGTCAAGAGCCCTGATCAGATCGCTGTGCCAGAGACGAAGCCAGAAGAGCTTGTTGGAGATGAGGATAAGCAAGCTGGTGAAGAAGAGGTAGATGCGACCAAGGAAACTTTCAGAGACATAGCTTCAGATCCTCCAGAGGTGACTCCTCACGACGGTTCCACCGACGATATGCCCAAGAAGACGAAGAAAAACAAGACTTTCGAGCTACCCAGCCAGGAGGAAGCCGAGGCAGCAACCAAGGGCTTCGACTACGATCAAGCGATGAAGTCCAAGGATGGAGACGAGTCCCAGCAGCAAGGCGAGAAGCGAACATGGGCATCATACTTGCCCAGCATGACCAAGAGCCAGACCCTCACCAAAGAGAGCACTTCCTCGACAGCAGAAAAGGACAGCACAAACCCTTCAACTGACTCCGAAACCGCCCAACCGACATCCACGAACAAAACAACCCAAGCCATGGATCAAGCCCGTAGCTGGGCGCAGTACGCCTCCACCTACATCCCTTCAACATCCGCCCTTCCCTCCATCCCCAGCACCTGGACCTTCGCCAACAAGAAAGACTTCCAAGCGCAGCCAGTCTACAAAGAAGACGGCACAATCGACGAAGCCGCGACGAAAGAAAAGCAAGAGAAAGAAGTCTCAGTACTCCTAGACAATCTCAGCCTCAGCAGCATCAACAACCGCGTCTTCAGCTTCTCCGCCGAGTCGCAGAAGTACTATGATCGTTTTACGCAGGTGCTGAAAGATACTCTGAACGGCGCCCCGACGGCTTACGAGGATATGGATAAGCTGATGAAAGAGGCTGGGCCGACGTTGGAGAAGCATTTTGAGAGCATGCCGCCTTTCGTGCAGACGCTGGTTAAGAGTCTGCCGGCAAAGTTGGGCGCTTCTCTGGGACCCGAGTTAATGGCTGCCGCGAGCCAGAAGCCTGGTAATGACATGAAGGCCCGGATGGAAGCTAGTAGCAAGGCAAGCGCAAGTGCTCAAGCATCCGACGCAAGCGGTTCCAAAGACGGACAACAAAAGAAGAAGAGAAGAATCCCCGGCCTCAAAAGCCTGACCAGCTCTAACGGCGTCGTGGCCAGCATCCTGCGCAACATCGTCAATTTCCTACAAGTCCGCTTCCCATTCCTGGTCAGCACTACGAATGTAGTCATGAGTCTTGCAGTCTTTAGTAAGTCAAATTATCCAAAACATACAGTCTATCAACGACCAAGACAAAAGCTAACCAACCACCACCCAAAGTCCTGATGTTCGTCTTCTGGTACTGCCACAAGCGCGGCAAACAAGTCCGCCTCGATCGTGAGAGCGCAGAGGGTAACAAAACCGGCGAAGAGGTAGAAGGCGAAGGCAAAGACGACTTCGACGGCTCCGATTTCGACGCCACTGATTCCGACGGAGGCGACGACGACGACATCGCCCAGCAAATCGCCACAGCGGTCAAAGAGGACCGCGAGATTGACGACGACGAGAAAGCCGCCCTCAAGCGCAAAGAAGACGTCCTCAATCCGCCTGAGCAGCCTGCGCAGGCCCCGCTGCCGGATACTGGTAAGGGGGATAAGGGCGCTGGGATGGAGGCGGAGAAGAGTGTTGGGGTTTGATTCATGTTGATGATGATGGTGTTGGTCATGGATCTGGGGTCCGGTGATTCCACTTTGGCGAAAGGGATTTTCAAACACACTGAGATGACGATACGACGATCACGAATGGCTAACCGAGATAGCACTGACTGCGTTCTGGCAAAATTTGATACCCTGCTTTCAGTTGGAACTGTTCTCCTCGATCGTTCAATGAAGTCTTGGAAGCTTTCATCTGTGATCTAAAAACAACGACCAAGGACATGAGCAGCAAGAAGCTTAGAGAAATGGTTTCCCCCTTCTCCCCACCCAGCAAGAAACCCACCTCCGATGCCGGAGAGGAGAGAGGAGGAGATGAGAGCTAACACACTACTGCAGGTATCACATGCCACAATCTGATCACCCAAAGATCCTCGCGATCTTATCAGCCACCAAAGGGAACGGCAGCTGTAGCCAAGGATCTTTTGATCTGATAACATTATCTGGTGATCTTTGCTTAAACCTACGAGGTATACATTAAATCAACGAGTCTAGCTTGGTGTTTTCGCCGTCCTCCGCATACCTATCGCCCCACCTCTACTGAGCTACCTTGTCGATAGGCAAAACACAGTTCCGCGTGGCTTGGCGATTGTTGATGCCAAAGACGCATACATAAACCCGGATGCCGTAGCGAGAACAGGATGTAGTTTGGGATGTCAATTTTGACGATTTCCTCCTTCACCCGAAAACGGTCTGATTCATCATGGCTTCCACCCGAGAGCGTCCATCCGCCACGAAACACGAAGACGAAAGCCTGGCGAAAGAGCTGCAGATCGGCCAAGGCCACGCTGGGGGAGACTTGACGGACGTCGACGAAAAGAAGCTGAAGTTTAAGATCGATTGTTGGCTGATGCCCATACTGTAAGAACCCCTACACGATACATGTTGTCGTGTTGATGGATAGTTCAAAAGTTGACGACGACGCCGACGACGACCCAGATGTATCTCCTTCGCGCTGCAATCGATCGACAAGACCACACTTTCGTATGCGGCTGTTTTCGGACTCCGAGAAGACACCGGCCTATCTGGTTCGGAATTCTCGTGGCTTGGGGCAATTTTCTATCTCGGGTACTTGGTTTGGGAGTGGCCGACGGCCGTGCTGTTGCAAAAGCTACCTCTTGCGAAATTCCTGGGCGGATCGGTGAGTCCAATTCTGACCAAACTCACAATGACAGAAGACTAACGATTGGAAGATCGTCGTCTGGGGCGTCGTGCTCATCTGCCATGCCGCTGCTCACGACTTCCCGGGCTTGGCAGCCGCAAGGTTCTTCCTTGGTGTTTTCGAAGCATCGATCCAGCCCGTGACCATGGTCCTCTTTACGATGTGGTATCGCAGGATTGAGCAGCCTCTCCGCATCGGGATCTGGATAGGATGCGCTGGTATCGGATACATCATCGCCGGCATCGCGAGCTTTGGTATCGGACACATCGATGCGGCTTTGCCAAGTTGGCGATACACGTTTATCATCTGGGGAGCTATTACGATAGCATGGGGTACTGTGGTCCTCCTGTTGCTGCTGGACAACCCGGAGTCAGCCAGGTTCCTCAACAATTACGAAAGGCAGTGCGTTACGGAGCGCATCAAGGGAAACGGAACCGGCGTCGAGAACAAACAATGGAAGTCCCATCAGGTCCGCGAGGCGCTGACAGACGCCAAGAACTGGCTGATATTTCTATTCGCGGTCGCCAGCAATGCACCCAACGGCGGCCTCACGGCGTTCCAAGGCCTGATCATCCGCGGACTCGGTTTCTCGACACTGCGAACGACACTGATCCAGATGCCGTCCGGCGGGGTGCAGTTTGTCGTCTGTGTCTCGGCTTGCTATGTTGCGTCCTCGTACGAGAACGCTCGGTTCGCTGTCATGCTGGCATGCTTGGTGCCGGCATTGGCTGGTGTCTTGGGGATGTGGCTTCTGCCGCAATCCAATCCATACGGAAGACTGGTATGCCTCTGGATTACGTTTAGCTACACCGCCACGGGGTCACTCTCGATGTCGGTGGTGACTGCCAACACGGCTGGCCACACCAAGAAAGCGACTAGTGCTGCGGTCCTACTCATCGGCTACTGTCTGGGTAATTTCGTTGGCCCGTTCTTCTTCCTCAGTCGGCAAGCGCCTAGGTATGAGCTTGGAGTCGGCATGATGCTGGCTTGTATCGGAATCCAGGTTCTTTGTATTTTGGGTTTGTGGAGCCTGCTCTGGAGTCGTAATCGCCGTCGAGCCGCTGGCATTGCAGCACGAGCACAGGACTTGCTGGATGGGCAGAGCCGAGGACTCAACGATGAGACAGATCTGCAGAATCCAGATTTTAAGGTCAGTCATCCGTCTGCTTCAATGTGTTATGGGTATTGGGCAGTGAGCTGACTGGTCTATGATCACAGTACGTGTACTGAAGTATCCTTTGATTCTGCCGTAATAAGTGTGGCGTCTCCATCGGAGTTGATTTTGCGGTATTCACTTTCCAATAGCATCCTTTTTATCACATCAGACTGTGCATTGATGCAGCCATGGTTAATGATGACCACGAAAGTGCACATTCAAGGCTGATCGGTGAGACGCCACGGCTCACTCAAATCATCCCAAAGGTGATCCCAGGGAATGTCCAAGCTGAATGTGAAGTCGGTATCGTCGGCTGATGGTTGCGTGGCCGTTGCAGTCTGCCCGGTGGAAGTGTTGAGTCCAAGCGATTCAGGTCTCAAGTTCGATTCGTCCGTTGGAGGTCGGCCGATCGTGGCGGGCTGATGGACCACTTGGTTTGCCGCCGCTATTCTTTCGATTGATTGTCCACATGTCTCTATGCATAGCACTGACAAGTCCCAGTCGTGCACTTGGCGGGCTGATTGCAAAGTACCTAAGAAGCCCAGAAGACTGGAGGCGGACTGGTTCTTTTGATCGACATCGGAAGACTCGACGGTACATCTCAGTAGAGTCGTGGCCGCCGATACGAGTAGATATGCGGTGTCTGCCGGGTGTCAAAATCTCAATTGTTGCTGTTACTTTATACGGATGTACTCACACGGTAACCAAAACTCGTTGAATTGCTCGCCTTGCAGCGAAGCCACAAACTCTACCAATCCCAAAGCGGATTTGTAGAGCTCGGTGAATCGGTATTGTTTCAGCTCTGGTTGCGTTTGGCTTTCGTCTCGAAGAGTTATCTGTGATCCTCGTTAGTTTAATACATCAATTCTACCGGAGCACACGCACCCGAAATGCAAGCCTGTTCAGCATGAGCTTCAGTGTCAAGTAATAGAACCACAGCCCGCTGGACCATGGTTTACTATCCATTTGTGGCACGCCATCATGGTCCGGCTGGCGAAGATAATCGGGCAAAGTATCTTCCCAATCATCAATGGCGCATTCACTGCGACGGATACTCTTCCAAGCTTCTTTGTAGTTTGACTTCAGTGAGTACACTAGGGGCAGGATGTCCCCAAGGATGCTAGTCAATCGACAGAGGTGATAGAACGAAGTTGATGCACGACGATGTGCTTCTGGCGCACCGCTATTGATGAAAGAGTCCGGATTCGGCAAGGGCACATCATGGTTGTCTCTCACAATATTGGGAGGCGTTCCGTGAGAAAGACTAGACCTAGTAATTTTTAGCATTGAGAGTCTGGCTTGTTTGAATCTGCAACGCCACCAACATACCAATGATCGTGTATGAGAACGCCCCACCACACTCGTATCCGAAGACTTTTCTCGGCACTTCCCATACGCCATGTGGACGGATCACGGTGTAGACCTTGACTGTGAGCGAGGCCGACCGTCCGGCAAGCATTGATGATGTTCCCAGTGACATGGAAGATAGGACGCCCGAGGAGGTCCAAGATTGCAGCATGCACAGTTGTCAAAGAAGGGGCCATGAAGTCGTCTCGCAGAGAGAGTACAGCCTGGTTCCAGGCGAATTGAACATCAGGACGAGAATGCCTTCGTAAGCCTTCGGAGAGATCCCAGTACGGTAGTGCGACTGCATAGATGTCGCACATTAAGGTTGACGATATACTCTCTGGGTCTTTCTGCCACATACTCCAGAAGGAGTCCTCGTCCAGGATGGGAAACGAAGGATTTATGATGTCAAAAAATCTGCGTGACAAGGATCAGATGGGTTCACGCAAAGTCGAAAAGCGTGCCTACAGTTTGATTACATGTGTGACCAATGGACCAAGTACGTTCTCCATGATCTCACGTTGAGCTGCGCCTGGACTATCGGTAGATTGCAAGCCTTTCCGCAGCCTCGAGACAGTCCGATACACGATCGACTCACCGGGGCCATTAGATACGCGGACGTAAGGGCGGGTGTCAAAGCCCTCGAGTGGGACTTTCGAAGTCAGATGGCGTTCAAGCACATCAAGATCGTCTGCCATGGTGGGATCTACCATCAATGGAGAAGATTCGCTAGGTGCCTGCATTTGCTCGAACGACATCTGTGGCAGCGAGGAAGCATGTCCCTGCGGGCTCATAGGCGCCTCCGTCATAGATTCGTGAGCTCGTGTCATACGCCTTAGGACGTGGGCTCTCCTCGGGGTCGTAGTCTTCGCGTTGAGTCCATGGTCGCACGCGAGAGATCGCTGACGGCAGTACCGACACGCCTGAGTTGGATCATCTACATGACAGCGGCCTTTACGGCGCCGGCAAGTAGTGCAAGCAGGGAGCTTGTGCGAGCGGTAAGGCCGGCTTCCAGGTTGCACTTCATGATGCTCCTCGACTGGCTGGTCCATGTTATGGCGGGAAAGTCCTGTGGCGGAAGCTGAAGAAGACCGGTCTGGTCGCGACAAAGTCGGACAAGTATCAGAACGAAACGGAAGATAGGTCACGGGCCATCCCAGTAGATAGGACACATGACTGCTCCTCTTTCCAATATCAACAATGGTCGGAAGAGTGTAGCATGAGGGTCTTGGTCCATCTGCCGAAGATAAGAGTTTGCCGTAAATTCGCCAAGGCCGACTTGTTTTCCGTTCGTTTCCCGTGACACTTTCCGTCGTGCTCTCCGACATCGACACCCCCCATCAACTATCATGCAGAGCTGCGCAATCGGTTCCGTAAGATGACATTACGGCAAATGGCTCACTCGCTGGCCGACCCGTGCTATATATGCTCGTAGTTCAGCGCCGCAAAAGATGGATTCCAACATACCACACAACGCCATTATTCGCCATTCACCGTCCAATCAGCTGACTACGCGCTCATTATGACGGCCACTACAACCGTGACTACTTCGGCAACTAAGCTTGATGTTATTAACGACTTCTTCACGAGAGCCGACAAGTGTCTCATGTACACAGGCGTGCCCGCCTCTCCGGTCGTCATCACAAAAGCACTAGGCACACGGCTTTACGATGCTTCCGGACGACAAATACTCGACTTCACATCGGGCCAGATGAGCTCGCTACTTGGTCACTCCCACCCGGAAATCGTCAAAGTAGTGACCAAGTACGTTGGCGAGCTTGATCATCTTCTCAGTAACATGATCACCGAGCCCGTCGTGGAACTGGCAGAACGACTGGCTCGTATTCTGCCAGCTCCGCTTGAGAAGTCTTTCTTCCTGAACACTGGCTCTGAGAATACCGAGGCTGCTATCAAGATGGCAAAGTGCCATACTGGCAAATTCGAGATTGTTGCTTTCTCGGCAAGCTACCACGGCTTGACTTCAGGTTCAGGCTCTGCTACATATTCGGCTGGTAGGAAGAATGGAGGTCCGACGATGCCCGGCCAATTGGCATTTCCAGCACCCTACGCATATCGCTCGCCATTCAAGAAGCCCGATGGTTCTTACGACTGGGAGACGGAGCTCGAGTTTGGATGGAGCATGATCGACAGGCAAAGCGTCGGATCCCTCGCTGCTTTCATCATGGAGCCAATACTCTCGACCGGCGGTATCTTGGTACCGCCCAAAGGATACCTCACCCGGATGGCGCAAGAGTGCAAGAAGCGCGGAATGCTGCTGATTATGGACGAAGCGCAGACCGGCGTCGGCCGTACGGGACAGATGTTTGCGTTCCAGAATGAAGAGGGTGTCGTGCCCGATATCCTGGCGCTTTCGAAGACGCTTGGATGCGGCTTACCGCTAGCCTCGGTCACCACGACCGCAGAAATCGAAGAGGGTTGCAGAGAGTCCCGTTTCCTGTGGCTCACGACACATCTCAACGACCCTCTTACCGCTGCGGTGGGAGCCAAAGTTCTGGAGATCATCGAGCGCGACGACTACTGCCAGAAGGCTTCGGAGCGAGGAGAACAGCTCCGGATTGGCCTCCAACGTCTTCAAGACAAGTACTGGTGCATTGGAGACATCCGCGGCAGAGGTCTACTGCAAGGCATTGAGATCATCGCCGACAGCGTAACTAAAGCGTCGGGTTCAGATCTCGGACAAGCCGTTTCCGAGGCGGCCATGAACAATGGATTGTCGTGCAACATTGTCAGCCTTCCTGGTATGGGTGGCGTGTTCCGCTTGGCACCTCCGGTTACAGTGACTGCAGATGAGATCGAGGAAGCTCTTCAGATTCTTGATCAGTCTTTCAACCAGGTCTTAACAAAGTGTGGACAGATGGTGCCGTAGCATGAATAATCTCAAGCGTGATCTACACGAAAGCTTGGGGTTGCCAGGGTTAGGGTTCCCCGAAAACAACAAGATCGAGTAATGTAGGGAACAGACATAGATCCTCGATGTCCTCCACAAGGGAAGCCAACCTCAACACCACCAATCAATTATTCAACCCATCGATATGGCATGTAGAGAAGTGAGGTCAAACCGGAGGGTTTCCGAACACAAACACTCACTTTCTACAGAACCCCCGTTCCACTGAGGGTTGCAACTGAGGCCCGAATGCGTCAATGGTATGACGAACGATACCATGTCGCTAACATCTATGACACGACCGCCGAACATCAGAAGCTTTCCCTTCGAAGGAATATCACTAGTCCTGGAGTATCAATTCTCCTCTCAGCAATGATAATCTCCTCGAGTTCAATTTGTACTGTCAGATAGATCGATCGATTCAGGCCGTTCGCTCGAAAGAGAAACATTCAACCTCTCTTCAAAACACAAAGTCTTCGACATCACCAACCAGACAAAAGGCAGTGATGAATGCAGAAATCAGACCCAAACAAATGGGAAGCACAAAAAAATCTGCAAAACAAGCGTCTGCATTTAAAAAGGGGGGTATATCTAAAAGAATTCTCATCCAAATCCAATCAATCCGAATCTCCAGCAACTAGATGGAAAAAGATCCCAAAAGAACCCTCCCCCTAGCTAGCCACTAAATCCTCAAGAAAAGAAGAAGTAAAGTTTGAAGCTATAGACACCAAATAGGAAGACATGTCCCGAAAGGTAGAAGAAGAATGGGGCAGAGGCCTAATTACAACCAAGTATTATGATCGCTTCCGGCTCGTGGGCGAAATCGCTTAGAGGGGGATGGCGAGGCAGTTGGCCTCGAGGTTGATGAGGTTGCCCTGTTGAGGTGACAGTTAGTGGATTGCTCGAAGAGAGGAAATGGGTGGAGTGAAGGCTTACCTCAGCATCGCCGGTCTGGCAGCAAGCAGCGACGTTGGAACCGCAGGCCTGCTGGATGGGGATGGCGACTGTTGATCGTTAGTTCATCGTTCTCGTTGTCAGTTGGTCGGATTGGAGAATCGACTTACGGACGGGGATGCTCAAGCAGTTAAGACCGATGAGGTCCTCGCCGCTGTTGCAGCAGGCGATCTTCTGGCCGTTGCCGCACTTGGGGGAGTTGTCCTGGCTGGAAGCCTTGACCTCGGTGTTCTTGTCGGAAGCGCCCTGGGGAGCGGCGAAGGCAACAGCAGCCACGGAGGCGATGAGGAGAGACTTGAAGAAGGCCATTTTGATTGTTGGTTTGGTTGGGAGGGGTTGGTTTAAAAAGCGAGTGTGGTGTTGTTGGAAGATTGGATTGATTGTTTGAAGTGATTGTTGGATGATGAGGAGAAGTTCTGTTGATGGGGTTGCGAGGATGGGATACTTATACGTTTGTTTGCTCTGGCAAATGCTCTCCCCTGTCGGTGTCTTCGGTGCTGGGCAAGGAGGCGAGGCGAGTTCGGGAGGCGAGTTTGGTGTGCTATTGCAGTGATGTTTTGCGATATGGCGATGCCAATCCTTGAACTGACCCTCATGTCTTACTTTCCCCAGACGCTAGTATCGAACTCCCTTATACTTAGGTCGATCTTTTTAGATGAATTCGAGACCAGTCCAGCAAGCAGTCGCCGTTTGGTATAGCACAATCCACGACATTCTGATCCAGCAAATCTCCCAATATCTGCCATCCAACAATCGCCATCCCAACTACCCACCCACTCACCAAATGTCCCATTCGACTACCATTCCACAAGATGTATCAAGCAGCACAGACGGGTGCGAGCGGTCAGGTAGCGGATTCCCCAGGGTTGACCGCTGGCCTATATCAAGCCATATTATCAGCAGAATCCCCATCTTTCAAGGCTATAACCCTGAGGCCCGCTGATCGACAGCGTTCACCGTTCCGCGCCGACACGGCGGAGAGACAATAATATCAAGAGAAAAGGAACTCACCGCAATCCGAAACATCCACAGAGTGGCAAAGTGGATATCTCACCCAACAGGGCAGACTTCTGGACCAAGATCAAGACACCGACTTATCATCACACTTCTGGCTTGACCTGATGACTTGGCCAGCAAGGATCCATGTTCGTCCATAATGAGAAAACAGTCAGTAGTCAGTCAATGGTCATTCATTATCTCAGTCAACCTCTCAGTCAGTCTCATCCTTTGCTCAAAGACCAAGACTCGCGAGAGAAGACACGGCATGACCACCGCTTGACAACAAACAAACAAACAACCAAACAAGTTTTCAAGTCTGTACAATGTTCAAGCTGGTTTGACTAGACAAAGTACAATCTTAGATGAAAGACAACACACAATCAAACCCCACCGTCAGCCGCGCTCGGGAAGTCGAAGCAATATCAACAACGCCCCCCGCCCCGCCCGGTGTATTGCGCCGTAGTAGTGAATCAGAAAGAAAAAGAAAAACGCCCCAGCAGGGAAAAAGGAAACAAAACACAAGGAATATGTACCTGGGGTGAGAGGAAAAGAGCCGCCGCTTCCCGTTCGAAGAGGGATGGGAGGGAGTATTTAGGAGATCTTCCCAATCGTTTCTCTCTCCCTGTTTGCGAAGACCAACCGCGAGTCAATCTGTGTGGTTTGACTCGAGATTTCCCGCGCCGACCTGCTCGTGACATTGCCCCACAGCCTGTTGCTGCTCGAACGGATCGGTGATATAAAGCTCGTCGCCTCGCCAAACCACGTCGGTCCGCCAGTTCTTCTCTTCTTTCTCTCTAGCAGCAGTTCTTGCCCATGCCACCAGCCGGTTGTCCGCCATTAACATTCACAGACGACTGCTGTTGTTGCTGCGGCTGCTGGGTGTCCACAATGCGCTTCTTGATGTCGCCAGCAAGGCTGAAGAATGCCTTTTCGACGTTGATGTTGGATTTTGCGCTGACTTCCATGAAGGGGATGCCGAGCTCGTTGGCGAGCGCTTGACCCTGCTCGGTCGAGACTGCGCGCTTCTCTTCCCAGTCGCACTTGTTGCCGATCAGGATTTTGTTCACGCCTTCGGTTGCGTGTTGCTCGACGTTGGAGAACCAGGTGCGGATGTCTTCAAAGTGGGTTAGCGGGGTTGCACGAGTAGAACTTGAGGGCACGACTGCAGGCAGCAGCTGAGCGTCCACGCGGACTCACTGTTAAAGCTCTTCTCGTCTGTCACGTCGTACACCAGCAAAATTCCCATAGCTCCTCTGTAGTAGGCGGTAGTGATGGTGCGGAAGCGCTCCTGTCCTGCGGTATCCCATATCTGCAATTTCACGCGCTTGCCGTCGAGCTCTATAGTGCGGATTTTGAAGTCGATTCCGATCGTGGTAATGAAGGAGGGGGTAAAGGAGTCTTCACTGAAGCGCAGCAAACAGCAAGACTTGCCGACGCCGGAATCGCCAATGAGGAGTAGCTTGATCTACAATATTAGGAGATCTGGTCAGCACAAGGTCGGTGTTTTTGGGAGCCTGCTTGCCCGCCGTCTCCGTCACCGCCTCGCAGCGGGCGGTTAAGGCACCAAGAGAGGGCTCACGTACAAGGAAATCGTAGTTCCTCGTTCCCGCCATCGTAGCTTATGTGTGTCGGAGGCGAGGGTGGTTGTTGTAGGGCCTCGCGCTTGTAATTCCCAGTCGTCCACTCAAGATCAAGCGGCACGGCTATATCTCGCAGAGAGCAAGGTCGGCTGGCGCAGTACCGACAACGTGTACTTGGACTCTTGAACTGGGATCTCTTTGTGTTGTTTCGCTGATCAGAGCGAATCCACGTGGTTTAGGCGACCCGGTCCGGCGTCTGGTTGGCGACAAAGAAGTGAGAGGATAAGCGCGGTGAGGTGATGATGCAGAAGCCGTTCGCAACTGAGACTCGTGGTGGCGGTTGTTTGTTGGCGGAGGACGCTTGTTCTTGGGGCGGGTGAGGTGGGTGAGGTGTGTTTGTGGTGGTGGCAGTGGTGGTAGAGGCGAGATCCAAGTATCGGGGCAGGCAGTAGTTGTTGGCAGTCAGGGCGGCTTGGAGGGACAGCGACGTCGACCCACTCCAAGGCTCGTCGATTGCTACGCTACCGCTACGGGGTGGCTTGATTCGGCCAAGCCCTGTCCTTTCTTCACACGCGAGACCGACGGGAGCGACAACACGAAACGACTGCCGAAACCGTCATCTGTCATGTGATACATTGAAGTACGCTCACCTCGCTTGTAGCATAATAGCACAGAATAAACAGTGCATACACGTCCATGTCTTCAAACAATATCGACGAGGCTGATGACAGTAAACGATCGAAGGATTCGATGTGAGCCGTCTTTAGGTAATAGACGCGAGTATCTTGAGCGTGTATGTTAGACCAAGATACAGCGACTAGGACTCTCAATAATAAATCTATACCGATTGACGAGTGATAGACGGAGCAAAAAGACGACGTAAACTGGAGATCAAATTTCTCATTCTTATCAAAACCGTAATCCCGTCGAAGCATACATACACACATACACACACCACCCAACAGCATCTCACACTCCCTCCCACCCTAGAAATACCTCCCATAAGCCCACCTAACCCTCTCAACCCCCCGTCTCTGCCTCTCAACCCCAACCCTCACATCACAAACCTCATCCAAATCCTCACAAAACTCCCTAAAGACCCTCCCATTCCCCATCAACCCCCCAGCCGCACACCTCATCAAATGCGCCTCGCAAAGCAACAACCCCTGATCCCGATAGAAAAGCTCTCCAAACTCCGTCGGACTGCAATTCGACAGGATCCGATCCATGTTCCTCAACTGCCTGACCATCTTCCCCTGCCTGCGAGCCGCAGACGAACCGCGCTTGGTCGTCAGAGTTGAGCGGAGGTAGGAGGCGAGGTAGTAGGTTATTAGGATGCCCGGGGTGAGACCGATGAAGCCGAAGACGAGCTCCTGCGATTTGAGCAGGTTGTCGATGCCGCCGATTGCGACTTCGACGTCTACTTTCGTTTTCTGGACTTGGATCAGGAGGGCGCGGATGAGGTTGCCGCGGACGGTGCCCATGAAGGGGGAGGTGAGGTCCTTTTCGTAGGCTTTGAGGACGGGGGTTAGGTCGCCTTCGCGGATGCGGAGGCGTAGGTCGGCGATTTCGCTGGGGGTGAGTGCTGCCGAGGAGCCTGTTGTTGTGCTTTCTCGGGCGTTGGCTGGGTTGTCGATGGCAAAGTCGACGACCATGCGCTCGAGGCTGGCGCGGTCGCCTTCGAGCGAGCGTTTCGACATTATGCTTACTTCGCTGCCTTCGTCGTGGCGGATTGTCTTTACAATTCGGCGCGTGGGCTCAATGACCCAGTTGCGCCAGAAGTCGATGGTGGTTGCTCCGAGTTCTTCTATCCATTGGATGATTTCTGCACGGCGGTTGGCCAGAATGCGAAGGATGGTGCTCGACGATAGTATTCCGACGGTGACGGGCAGCCAGTATCTGACCAAGCGTGAAGGTCGCCCGTGGTCCATCACAGCCAGCTTCGAAGATTCCTGGTATTGGGTCAACGTGAAAGCGAGAATCCTGTTCAAGCGCTCTGCCACAGCCTGGGGTGAAGCAATGCGTTCATTCACGTTTCCAGATTGATCGTAAGCCTCCGTGTCGTACAAAGGGTCGTCCTCGGTGATTTCTGCGATAGCAGCGTCGAACTTCTCGACCGGTGTTTCGGCATCGTTGACTTTCAGCAAGACAGCCTCAACGAGAGCCACATTGCGAGCAACACTTCTCTTCCAACGATGCTGACCATCCTCTCTAGGCGTCGCCAATCCATCTCCATGCGCACTCTCATTCGCCAGCCCTTCGCCCAACAACACACCCAAAGCATTCGCATTCCTTAGTCGCAACTTCTTCAACGCAGCCTGTTTCCTGCGCACCTCACTCCTGATCCGCACGACAGGGCTCAAAGCCCGCTTCTGCACCTCGTTGACACTTCGCTCCCTGACAACCTGCATGACCAGCCCGTAGAAGCGGCCCCATTGCTGCGTAGCCGTCTCCTGCGCATCTCTGCCCGCACCCATCAACGTAAACCGATCCCGTCTCTTCCTGACATCTTCCCAAACAGCCAGACCCCACTCCCAAAGGCGGCCGGGCGAGCTCTGCAAGCCGTATACAGCGGTCCAGTGGCGGGACCCGAGCACTTCGTCCCAGTACCACACATCGTCCGCGAGCGCAACCGTCTCGTCCAAGACGCCCTGCAGCGCGAGGCCGTAGACTTGGGTGGTAGCCTTGGAGACGAGCAGCCACTCTAGCTCTTTCTCCGCCGCCGTTTCCTTCCCCTTTGCTCGTGTGGATTCAACCTGACCGTCCTCTTTCTCGGCGCCAACGAAGGCAAGCGCTCCTCTGATAACACCCGGCTTCGCCAAAGCCGCCTTGCGATCCGCGACGCCTGTTGATAGAGTGCGGATGGCAGTTTGCAAGCCTAGCAGGCGCGGCGAAAGCTGAAGCGCATCCCGATTGAAAGTTTTGTCGCTATCTTGTTGAGACTCGTCGCCTTCGCTTGTGGTGGAGAGTAGTCCCGAGGGCTGCGAAGTCGAGAGGCTGGCGTTCGTGAGCTGCAGTCGGTCGAGCTGCGCGTCGATGCGAGCGCAGTGATCTGTTACGAAGCTCATCGTGTGTGTGATTGGTGCTTGATGTCCAGCGAGGACTCAAGTAAGTATTGAGTAAGGTGTTCCTGAGACGCAACGAAGACGGCCTGTTTCGTTTGATCGGGGGTTGAAAGTATCGATTAAACCAGTAGAGAAGCCAGCAACGCCATTGCCATGCAAATAGAAAACCAAGCCTGACAGTCAGTGATGGACTGATATCTTCTCCCTCGCGCGCGTGGTAAGTCCAGCAGGCAGGATGCTGTTGTCTTGTTTGTAGGCTTGAGGGCGGCTTCGAGCTCTCGTTGGAGATGTTCTAGACCTCCGAAAGCATGACGTGCCCTGCCCCTGCCCTTGGGTCGGATCTAGACAGAACCATGATTTGCAGCACTTATTTGCATTCTTTTCGGGAACTATGTAACGCTGATCTGGCTTACCAAAAACCATATTGGCTTTGTCCCAATAACTTGGTTCGCTCGTTTCAAGTTGGAAACAAAAGATGTAGCGTCCCAGCATCGATCCGACGATCAGGGTACCGGGATCACGAAACGGCCCTATTGTACAACAAATGAGCCTATCCTGTGAGATGCACCTTCAACGACAGCAAATCAAGTCGAACGAGCGAATTCAATTAGAATGATGATATCTTGTCATGTAAAGTTTATAAGTAATTTCCAGGCCAGAGAGGACAAAACCGCCCGACTGTCTCTTTATAATGCAGCAGCCGTCCTGGCCTCTTCTCGTGAACTCCAAACAGATGCAAATACAGCTAACCCAACCGGTGGTCAGATATACAAGAACGAAGGCTGTCGATCATCCACAGCCTACGTATGCGACAGGAAATGATTTATTTCCCAAGGAAGATGCGAAAACCGCTTACGCAGCCTTTTTGGCCTTGAGCGCCCTGCGCTCGCGTCTCCTCTTGGCAGCCTCAGGGCCGCTCTCGGTGTCGCAGAGCCAGTCCCACCAGGTGAAAGAGCTGGAGTAGTTGCCGATGAACTTCTCGTGGTGAACGTCGTGGTGGTGAGCGCCGGCCCAAACGGGGAAGAAGTGGTGGAGAGACCAGGGGAACTCATAACCAGAGTGCGAGTCGATGGCTTGGAAGACACGCAGCGTGATCCAGGTGTACATGGTGAGGATGTGGAGGTTGCCGGTGATGGCGCACCACAGGATAGGGCTGAGGACTGTGCCGAGACCGAGGACCATGACTTCGATTGGCGATGCGTACTCTGCTGCAAGACCGAAGGGCGCGGAGTATTGGTGGTGGATCTTGTGGATGTTCTTGTACAGCGGGCCCCAGTGCATGGCGCGGTGTGTCCAGTAGTGCCAGGTGTCTTCAAGGACGAAGAAGATTGCGATCTGGTAGGCCATTGTGAAGAGCGAGGGGAAGGGAACGGAGGTTTCGAGGCCGCAGTATTGCGCCATAGGGTGGAAGAACCAGATTTGAGGAAGCTCGACGGTGAAGTGGGAGATGAGGACGAGTTTTGCACACTCCCACTGCTCTCTTGCGGTAGGGATCTTTTGCTGTGAGGGCATGAGGTGTTAGCGCGCTTCTTGTCTTTGAAAATGGTTGTGCGCCCGCTACTCACGCCTTGAATCTTGTATTTCTTGAAGTATGGGATCTGGTCGATGATGATCCACGGCAAGCTGCGGCCAAAGTAGACGGCCTCGTGCATGACGAAGCTCATGATACCAGTGGCGAGCACATCATTGCCGATGTATGCATACCAGGCAGCCCACATGCGCTCGAGGTAGTTGAGGTGAACATTGTACTTTGACACCTCGTCGAACTGGTTCCAGTAGGTGTCTGTGGTGTGCGGAAGCATGGCATCCGCGATGGAGTTGTAGGTGACATTGTTACTGTAGCAGCGGTCAGCGTGGCTGATCAGCCAATGGATGGGAGGGAGGTTGGAATTGGAAGGGCGTACAAGTAGTTGTCCATGCCATAGGGGAGCGCCATGATGATGATGAACAGCTCTGAACGAGAGTGGTAGTAGGTGGATGTTGTCTGCCTCTCCCAAAAAGAAGAAGTGTTGAAGTACTCAAAGACAGTAGTAAGGTAAAGTGAGAGGGGCAAGACCGGGCAAGGAAGGGCGGTCGATAAAAAAGGGCTCTAAGGCGAATGGTAATTTGGGAATCAGACCATTTTGCCCTCCAGTCCCGTCGATCCCTTCAGGGACCGATCTTTAGCGTCCTTTGATCAGATTCGCTCCGACAACGCCACACTACACTACTCGGCAATAAACAACATCACCATTCGCCACACCTCTCTGCCGTCGACTCTTCAGACGGCGATTGACACCACCAGAATATTGTCGCAAAACTAGCGCATGGCTTACAACAATAATCACACCACCTTCTTCTCGTCTTACCATCTAATTCGACTCGATCACTTACACACGACCTCGATTGTCACTCATCGCAATCCAGCAGTTCAGAAAAAAACCCGCATCGGCGTTCGCCTCACAAGGACAAAACGTACGATCTGGGCGATCCTAGCAGTAGTCTTTCCCAATGAAATGTTTCCGGAGAGGCATTGATGCACCGAGATGTCTGTTATAAGCAGAACGCGAACCATTGAAATATCGTCGATCTTAAGAAAGGCCCTCGCTACAACAAATATCTAGATAGAAGTATTACAACAAAAGAAAGTGAAGAGACTAATGGAGGGATGCCTTAATGAAGGATGGTTAAGTAATTACTACGACTTAAAATTTGAGAGAGAAGAAGAAGAAGAAGAAGACTGTCAGCCTGCCTGGCTGGACTGCAAAACGAACACCGCCACCTCAAATCAAGTGTTCTTCGTCAAAGAGGGCAAAAGGAAGAGAAAAAAAGGGAATTCGTCCGTGTTTCCAACCAAGCAGCCAAGCAGCCTACCTACATGTATCTATCTACTCCCTGAACTCCTCCTCGGTACATCGTACGAAGGTTGGGCAACAAGAGGAATAGCACAAATAACTGTTGTTTCTTCGCTCGCCTCGCTGCTTCTGTACGGTAAGTACCTCGTTTCGAAAATTGGGTTTGTTGCTTCTTTTTCTTTTTCTTTTGCCCGCTTCTCTCTCTCTCCTCCCCCCTTACTTCTGAACGACTCGGGAAGATGATTAAAACGATTGGAATATTCTCGATTCAACTTTCTTCAACCGCCTCGACCCACTGACCGACGACGACACCAACAACCCAAAAACCCCTTCATTCATCATCGTGCCTTCGGAATTCCAATTCTTGCTTGCTTATGTCGCTTTTTTTTCTTTCTGTCTCATCAATGATCGTAATAATTCCATCACCTGACCTTCTTGACCTCGGTCGCCCAGCCCTCAATCCCCTCACCCTTGCTACCAACCGCAACATCGACCTTGGCCTTGCCCTCCATACCCCGTGTGCCCTCAAGGAAAGCGTGGCCCGCCATGCCGCCGGCATTGGCGCGCTCAGCGGGCATGAGCTCGAGCATGGGGAGTAGGAAATCGCCGATGCGGCGGGCCTCCTCGACGCCAAAGTGGTACTTCTCGCGCAGGACGTCGGGCAGGGCCCAGTGGCGCAGGCGGTGGATGTTACGGAGCTCGCCTTTGCGGTTGAAGATTTCCTGCGACCACTTGCCGCTGATGCAGAGCGATTTGGGGAACGTGCCCAGCAGCTCGATGATCTGCGCGATGTGGTCGTCGTCTTTGCCGTACTTTGTACCGGATTGCGGGTCGAAGAGGTAGTCGCCTGTAATAAGCTCGAAAGTCTGGTGGGAGAAGTTAGCAACCGAGTATTAGGAAGAGTGTGCTCCAAACAGGTATTCTCACCATAGCAGCCATACTCCATACGTCTGTACTGGCACCCCACTTTGCGCCGAGAATTACCTCAGGCGAGCGGTATTGTCTCGTCTGAATGTCGTTTGTGAAATGGTGCCCAACCCAACATGCGTTACCCAAATCGGCAATCTTGACCGAAATAATGTCGATACCATCCGTCTCGTCCTTTTCGAATTCTTCGCTTGGCTGCACGTGTGCAGTCTTACCCAAGTCCATGCCTGAAACGTTGTTTGCAAGAATATCACTGTGGGAGTCAGGTCAGCTGATGGTCGTTGGGACGTAGGTGTTACAGGGTCGACTTACGCAGTCTTTTCACGCTCTTGACCGGCAGGATCAAGCTCGCCCTCTCCAGGCTTGATACCCAGGCTTTCGAGCATTGATTTGGTTTGAGCTGACGAACCTACACCACCACTCATGTGAGCACCGTCCACTCCTGTCGGCGAAGCGCCAGTGATTGGCTCGGTACCTTTGTTGCTTTCGCTGACCACCTGGTTCAGGCTTTGCGTGCTGCCGGGGAAGTTCGAGAGGTCGTTTGCCGAAAAGTTGGCGTTTAGTGGGCTGGGCAAAGGCTGGCTTCCAGTGATAAGCGTGCGTCTTCGTCTGCGGCCGTTGCGGTGGTCTCCCTTTTCCCTCTCCTCCTCCTTGACATATGTCTTGACAATTTGCTCCACGTCACCAATCTCGATGAGGACATTTTCGGGCTTCAGATCTGTGTGAATAATGCCGCACTCGCGGTGGAGGTAGTCCAGGCCGAGAAGGACTTGCTTTGTGATTTGCTTGACGAGTGGCATGGGAATGCCACGGTGGTTCCAGCGCTTGATCAGGCCGAGCAAGTTCTCGCCCAACACCTCGAACACCATGCACACGTGCATGCCATGAGGGCCCTTGTGGTTGAATGAGTCCAACAGGCTCACGACATGTGCCCGACCAGGGTGGTTCTTGTTGGCTTCCACGACCTTGTTCAGTAGCTTGATCTCGTCGAGCGCAGTCTCGGTGTAGTGTGCGGCGGAACGCACGACCTTCAACGCAACGTGCTTGCCGGTGACGTTATCCTTTGACAGCCACACGGTCGAGAAGTGTCCCCAGCCCAGCTTCCTCACGATTGTGTATTTCCCATCCTTGTACTGCTCGCCTACTTGCACAGGGTGGTAGCCGCCCTTGCAGTAGTCCTCCGAGTCTTCCTCGTCGTTTGCATTCTCCGTCGCGTCGTCTTCTGACGATTCCGAGTCGTCGGGCGAGTGTGAGATCTGGTTGCCGTACTGGGCGGCTTTCTGGTGGTCGAGAGGACTCGACGCACTGGAGTCGGAGGGAGTCAGCATGGTCTTCTTCGCGGAGCGCATGGTGGACGTGAAACCAGCAGGCCGCGCGCAGGCAGTAATGTGCGAGGAGTGGCGCGGCGTGTGGCGGGGTGCAGTCAAGTGTCTCAAGGGTGCACAGCGGGAGTTGGCTGAGCGAGCGGTCGAGGCGAGTAGCAAGCGCAAGTCCGCATGCCGCCAACGGCGCGCCTCGTCACACCCACGGGCGCCGCATGGCATGTCATAAGGGTATGTGCATTGCAAGAGGATAATACAGGACTGCGCGGCAGAACTCACCTGTACGGGTTGGCGCCAGCGGCCTGCTGTTCGGTGGTGATGATGGGCTTCAAGTCCTGCTTTCTGCGCTTCTTACCCGTGTTCTGTTGGCCGTTGGACGAGGCTGCGTTCGCGACCTTCTTGGCCTTTTCGATCGCAGCCTTCTTGATCCCGTCTGAGCCATTCATGTTGCAGTGACTGGTGGTATAGTCAGGCTGCGTGGGATTACCGGGATGCTGGGGTCAGGCTGGCTGGATGATGCTGTTTCGCGGGTGTTGGAGGAGAGCGGGCGCATGTATCGGGCGTAGCAGGGCAGCACAGCACTGGAATCAGGGCGAGGCGTGTGGCGGGCCGGATGACGTCGACAACAAGGCTGCGGCGATATAGGCAAGGCGGAAGCCAGATCGGGGGCGGTGTGTTGTTCGGACGGGGAGGTATGGGGTAGGGTAGGGGAGGATATGAGGCTGTGAGTACGGTATGTTGTGTGTGTGTGGGCGTGCTGCAGGGTGTTGTTAATGGTCGCGGCCACTGGTGCTTTGCTTAGGTGGGGTGCCGTTGGTGGTGGAGTCGACGATTTGATTTGGGGGGGATTGGCTGTTCTGTGGCTGGACTGGTCGAAAGGCTCTATTCAGTAGCGGCGAGTCAGGCAAGCAATCACGTACACGGATACTATGTTGTAGTCATGAGTGAAGGGATAAGATGGGATGGATTGTATGGGATTGAAAGAGGAACCAGACGAAAGCAAAAGGAAGAAAGTGACATGCATACACAAGACAGACGAATGGAAAGAAGAAAGGGTTGATGGATAGATGTACAGTACAGTACAGCAATCAATCAATCAATCAATCAATCACTCAATCAATCAATCAAAGTTGTCACATTATTGCACCTCAACAGCTCGGTCGAGACTCTTTCATCACCTTTTCCGCCACACCCCAATCTATCGTCTGCAAGGTACATGTACGTTGGTACTCCTCTCACCTTCTTTGTTGCTATGCAGCAGACAACCTCAGTCGAGCACGCAGGTACACCACACTTCCCATCGCACAAGCCTGCGAGCCTGTCTCGACATCGACGATCCCCCCAGCTGACACTCCTTCAGCCTTCCGACGCAGATGACCTGCTCGGCTTGCCGTCTCTTGACCTGCGATAACAAGTGCACCGCGCCAGTTTTGCCGTTATAGCCAGGCGTGAGATAGCTTCCCGATCAGTCAGACCAAAGCAGCCAGTGAGAGCTTGCAAGTATCAGTGATCCTTTGCACGAAGACAAGGCCATTTATCTTGCGGCAATTACTGCTCCACGAGACATATCTCTCACGTGTCCCGCTCACAATCCGAATGCATGCGTTCCACACGCGCCGCCATGCTCACTTCTTCGAAATCGCGGTGATGAATTTGGCCTGATCTTGCTTGTCCATCTGCAGCAACATGCCCAACACCGGCACAAGCTGCATCTGATGCTTCTTCTCCGGCGTCTCCAAGAACTGCAAAAGCACATTCTTCAGATACACGTAGTCGATCTCGCCGGCTCCTTTACCCGCGCCATTCAAAGCGCTGGGCGTTGGACTGGTAACTCTGCTCGTAGACTCGAGCGACGACCGCGCAGAAGTCTGTAAGCTGCCGCGTTGTCTGCTGCTTGCGGCCTGCAAAGCACGCATCTCCTCGGCCATAGTCTTGGAAGACTTTTGCAACTTCTCCAGTCTAGCCTCGTGCTGGGAGATGGTCTGGCGCAGCTCCTGCTTCTCGCGCTCGACTTCGCGAGACTGCTTCTCACCTTCGTCCAGGGCGTCGCGTAGCTGTGCCATGGCAGCACGTACTTCGCTGACCTCCTCCTGCGCTTGTGCGGAGCGCTGCTCGAGCTGCGACTGCTTTGTCTTGATTTCTTGCTCGCGCTTCTCGGCTTCTGCACGTGCCTCTGAAGCACGGCTGACGTCGTGTTCGGCGTCGCGCAGTTTGTTCCTGAGCTCTTCGAGCTCTCGGGCCTTGCGACGTCCAATGGTGCTCGCTTCGTCTTCGGCACGATCGCGCTCTTCAATCGCAAGGTCCATGCGCTCGCGCATTTCCTTGACCCGGCTCTCAGCGCGGCTCTCGACATCGGCCAGCAGACGGCGCATAGTATCGCCTTCTCTGCTGCGTTCAGAGAGCAGGCGACGCGCATCAGCGAGCTCTTCATCCAAGCTTTCGCTGCGCTCGCGCATCTCCTTCATCTGGGTCGACAGCTCATGAGACTGGTCTTGCATGCTAGCGACCAGGCTCTGGGCGCTTTCCTGCTGAGCTGACTTGAGAGACAACTGATCGCGTACAGCAGCTGCCTCCTCGTCAAGCTTCTTGACCTTCTTCTCCATTTCTTCTAGCGCAGTCTTCGACGCCTTGGCATCAGAATGAGCCATGTCCAGCTGCTGCTGCAACTTCTCACGCGCCTCAATAGCTTCGTCTCGTGTGCGTTCGTTGCTTTCAAGGTCTTTGCGGGCGCGCTCGTAGCTATCTTCCAGAGCAGAGCTACGCTCATCGCTCTTCCTCTTCTGCTCCTTAAGTTTCGCGATCTCGCTGTCTTTCTCCGAAGCCTGGGTCTTGTACTCTGCAATCTCAGAGCGCAGGTCCTTGGCTTTAGACTCGAGCTTGCTCAAACTGGCATTTGACTTCTCCAAGTCGCTTTTGACGGTCTTTAGCTCAGCAGACTCCTCGCGAAGCTTCTTCAGCTCGGGCTGAACCTTGTTGAAGTGCTCCTTCAAGTCCGTCAGGTCCTTGTAACGAGTCTGCGCAAGGTGGTTCGCAGCCGCAAGATCGGTGTCGAGTGAAGAAGCACGGCTCTTGAGTGCGTCAAACTCATCGGTCAGCGTTTTGTGCTTGGCCTCAAGTTCAGTGCTAGACTTGGTATGCTGTGCCTTGAGCTCCTCAATCGTCTTCTCGGCGCTCTTGAGCTCTGCCTGTACAGACTCCTTCTCCTTCTCGGCTGTCTGGAGCTTTTCCTTCGTAGACTGTAACTCCTCTGCAGAAGCGGTGTTGGACGAAGTCTCATTGCTCTTGAGCTCGCTGATCTCTGCCTCAAGTTCAGAACAACGCTTCGATAACTCTTCACGCTGAGCTTCAGCATCCTTGACGCCCTTGGCAGACTTGTCAGTTTCGCTTTGGAGAGCATCAAACTCGTCCTGCAGCTTTTGCTTGGCGTCCTTGACTTGCTTCAGCTCATGCTTTGCATCAGTCGCCTGTCTTCCGAGCTCAACAAGCTCAAGCTTGTCCTCTTCGACCTGTTCTTGCAGGCTCTCAGCCTCCCTAATTTTTACGTTCAATGTAAAGATGACATCCACCTTGCGTTCAATGTCGGCTTGTAAGCCTTGGATAGTCTCGTCGCGGGCCTTGATGATGTACTCGCAATCTTTGATCTTCTGGTCACGCTCCAGGATCACTTCCTCGTGGTGCGCAATGGTGGCGTCCTTGCCACTGTCGTTCTCTCCGCCGTCGCCGCGTGAATTGGCCAGTTCGGTGAACATCTTCTCGACGAGATTCTGACGGTCGACGCCCGCGAGCATCTCCTGCGCCTTTTGGGGCTCGGCCATGAGCTCTTCGATAGTAGGCTGCGGTCGTGAGGTCTTTGCCGGAGTATCAGCGGCAGCAGCATCAGCGGCAGCAGCAGGAGACTCCTCGACAGCGCCCTTCTTCTTCGCCTTTGACTTTTTCTTCTTCTTTTTCTTTGCGTCGGTCGTATTTGGCTCGACAGCCTCGGCAGTTGGCGTGCTGACTTCGGTCGGCACGGCGGATTCGGGCTGCTCAGTGCTTTCCGGCTTTTCGGGAGTTTGTGGCACGCTGGCAGAGTCAGCCGGAGTCTGGGAAACAGGATGGTCACCTTCTTTGGCGGGTGTGGCGCACTTTCCACAGTCCAGAATCATCTGGTACGCAGCATCTCGGTCCTTCTGAGCGGTCTTGAGTTGACTCTTCAAACTGGCGACTGCAGATTCGTGCCCCTTCTTGGAGTCCAATACTCTTTGCAACTCGACACGAGCCTCTTCGGCGATTTTCAGCTGGCTCTCGTAAGATTGAGCCCGAGACTTGACATCGCTCTCCGATGCCCTGAGGCCATCGATAATCTTCTGCGATGAGCTCGCTTCAGATTCCAGGAGCTTGATCTGGAGATTCAAATCATTGACCTGCAGCTGAACGGAGTCCTTTTGCTCGATGGCTTCTTTGATTTGCTCACGCTGCTTCTCAGCATCATTGCGGTAGGTCTCCAACAGCTTCTGATCCTCCTCGCTACCTTGCTTTCCAGACTTCGCGTTCTTCTCCTGCTCAGCTTGGTACTTCTTGAGGTTCTCTTCTGCTGCAGTTTCCTGGGCCTTCAGGCTTTCAGTCATCTTGGTGAGATTTTCTTGGAGTTCCGTGAGCTGCTTCTGCATGGTCTCGCGTTGCGTCTCTGCAGCCTCCTCGGCGGCGGCGAGGCTGTCCAGTGCCTTCTGCTGTGCCTTCTGCTGTGCCTCCTTTCCAGAGTCGCGAGATTTTTCGGCCTCAGTGACCTGCTGCTTGGCCTCGTCGAGTTCTTTCTTGACACTCTCGACTTCCTTCTCATGCTGATCCACCTTGGTTTTCATAGCATTCAGGTCTGAACGTGTACTGTCGAGGTCCTGGCGCAAAGTGGCGTTCTCGGTCTCCAGCTCATTGATGCGTTCGCGTTGCTGCGTAATTTCTGCTTCCTGCTTCTTGACTTGCGATTCAAGGTCACCATCGTAGTCGAAGAAAGTATCGCTCTTGTCCTCCTTGGGCTCTTCTTTTTGGGACGCAGTCGCTGGCATTGGTGGTAGAGCTTTCTCGTTGACAGAGCTTGCACCCAGAGGGTCGTTTTCATCCGACTTCTCCTCGGTCTTTGCTTGACGCTGCTCCTCGCGCTCCTTGCGTAACCCAGCAGCATCGTCGAAAGCCTCCTTAGCCCTCTTCTCTGCGTCCTCGAGCTTGCCTTTTAGTTCGTCTCGCTCTTTGACAGTATCTCTGTGCTCGCCTGTGATGCGCTTCAGCTCCTGCATGACCATCTCACTCTGCAAGCTGCGCTGGTTCAAGAATTCGACAAGGGCTCCAGGATCGCTGACATTCGCGAGCGGTGTCTGCTCTCTCAATGTCGCCTCAAAGGTTTCGGTCTGCGCCACGCGGGCGTGTGCGGCGCGGTAGTTGCGCAAGAGTTCTGTAGAAAGGGCGTTCTGTGAGTAAAACAAAAGGTGCCAATCACGGTGTAGGGCAGTTTGGCGAAGCATACCTTTGTACTTGGCCGTCAAGTTCTCCAGACGCGCAAGCTTCTGCTGCACGCCATCTGGAAGCTCTTCGTCTCTGCTCTTCTCTTTACCTTTGTCCTGCGGCGGCGCAGTGGTTGTCTCTTCGCTCTTCTTTTCGCCCTTGCCGCCGTCGTCTTTGCCCTCCGCCTTCTTCTCTTCGCTTTCTTTTGCAGGCGTCGGCGTTGCGGTTCGTGATATGTCCGACCCGTCGTCTCCGATCACGAAGTCTTCCGGGTCAGGTGCTTTTGCAACAGCGCCATCGCCGTCCGGCACTCTCAGATGACCTCCAGCTCTCCTCGCTGGCGAGTCCGTCCTTGAACTCCCCCGCCGTTGACCTGCATTGCTCGAGGACCTTTTAGGGGCAGTATTCGTGGCGCCTGGTGAACCTCCTTGCCGCGCTTGCTCTTCAGCGATCTTGGTGTCGAGGAAGTTGTCGATGTTGAAGTTCTTGATTCGCTGTTACCACGAAGAGAACGGGTTAGTTCTCTTACTATTGGCAAAGAGGATGCATGCGCCGACTGCCTATGCCATGTGTATACAAATGCGTCTTGACCGGCCGCGACTAGGGTTTGTAACTCACCTGGAACATGGTCGCGTCGCTTCGTGTCTATGAAGCTAGATTGTACAGAGAATGCAGAGAACGTCGTCGCGTTAAGAAGGCATTAATGTAATAGTACAAGCATGACCGGGTTTGCTAGATTTGGCGTAACGCAATGTTCGAGAGAGTGACAGTAGTGATGGTCGTTTATTCCTGGTCGCATCCGCATCCGCAGCTTCCATCGCCGCGCCGTGCTCGGTTTCGAATCGGCGACTGAATAAGTGTTACCCTAACCCTGAAGGCCTGACCAACTCATGATGTTCATGGTGACGATTCTTGGAAAGGCCTCTATCATGTCTACCATTGCAAATACATTTCGAATCAATTGGCATAACTATATGTATTGAATCTACGTGCATGGCCGTGTCGATGTGTCGAATGTCAATGTCGTTAGGGTTAGGGTAACGATGATCGCATTGCGGGTCTAAATTTTGTGCAGCTGTCTGAGTCGAGAAGCGTCCTCACTTGACTTCAAAGACACAACCAATAGCTAAAAAAAAATGCCTTCAGAAATCGAGGAGGTACGTATAGATCTCTTTGAAATATCTCATTTTAGTTCAGTCCAACTAACTCGTTCGCAGCTCGTTGAGTTCCTGCATCATGGCAACACCGAAATCCGTCAAATTGGTACATTCGAATCGACACGCCCATTAAATTGTCACGAAAACCAACCGAATGCTAACACAAGACGCCAGCCGCCGAGAACTTGGTCGGATTCAGCACAGCTCAGCCCAGTCTGTTCAAACGCAACACTCTCGAACCGATCAGCGATCTCAAGCTCTTGATCAAAGACTACACGCCCATCGCCAAAAATGCCCTGACGATGTTGATCAACGTGTCCGACGACCCAGAAGTCGTCAAGACATGCATGGACGACGACGTCTTCCTCGAGTCGTTGCTGAAAAAAGTCACCGTACGACCGCCCCAAGTTCTATACAACCATTGGACGATTTGCCACCCCAAAAGAGCGAACCACTGACACCACATACCCAGGACCCCAAAGACGCCAACTGCAACCTGCACTGCATGCTCCTCGCCAACCTAGGCAAATCCCCCGACATCACCAAACTGCTCCGCCTCAAGCGCGATCCGCTCGCCGGCCTCTCCACCTCCCCGATCGCCATCGACCAACTGCTAGACTGCTTCGTCAAGGGCGCCGAGGGCGCCTACAACCCCAAAGCCGACTACGACTACCTGTCCTACCTATTCGCCGACCTAGCCAAGCACGAAGAAGGGCGCGCGCACTTCCTGGCGCCGCGCAAAGAGGACGGCGACGTGGTGCCGCTGACCAAAATGCTCGTCTTCACCGAGCACAAATCGACCATCAGGCGACGCGGAGTGGCCAACACGATCAAAAACTGCGCCTTCGACACGCCCGCACACCCGAAATTGCTGGCGGGCGATGAGGACCAGGGGGCGAATTTGCTGCCTTACATTCTGCTGCCGCTTATGGGCAGCGAGGAGTACTCGGACGAAGACAACGAGGGCATGCTGGACGAGTGCCAGCTTCTGGACCCGGACAAGCAGCGCGAGTCGCAAGACGATATTATCGTCACGCACTTGGAGACGTTGCTGTTGCTTTGCACTACTCGCGAGGCGAGAGATCGGTTCCGCGAGATTAAGCTTTATCCGATCTTGAGGGAGGTGCATGCACACTGTGAGAATGAGGATGTGAAGGAGAATGCGGATCGCATTGTGCAAACTATTATGCGTGGGGAGGAGGGTGACGAGGAGAGGGACGACGAGAAGAAGTTGAAGGAGATTGCGGCTGGGAACCCGGAGGATGAGGAGGAGCAGATTGTCGAGGTGGCTTAGAGCTGAAAATGAATTTGTTTATGATGTCTTCGCTATGATATGCTTTTTCTTTTCACGCCGTGTGTGGTCCATGAGATTAATTTCAGAGCGACCTTTTGCGGTCTGGGTGGAGTAGAGGGAAACGAATGAACTGACCTCGGAGCCCTTCGCATTTGAAAGTCATGCATGTCATGCCGTTAGTGCGCTGAAAACTGTCGCCCGTCGTTACCATACTCCAAAGATCCCAACCCCATCGTCGAATTCATGGATGCTCTGCCAGTGAGAGCATCAAACCATAAGAGTTACCTCCACCGCATTCTGAAGACCAATTTCCAAACAGTCACTTCGTCTTCGGACCACCCAGAGACGGAAAGTCCTCCGTATTCTTGACGTTTAGAGATCTCGGCTGGGCAGTGTAGCCCTGGCGCTGAGAACGTTGTTGGGGATGCGGCTGCCTCTGAGGCTGTTGACCACTTTGTTGACCAGGTTGCTGGAGAGGCTGCTGGAAGGGCTGCTGGCCGGACTGTTGACCAGATTGCTGACCGGGCTGTTGACTCCTACCAGCATTCCAATTGCGCGGTGGGACTTCAGACGTGAGATCCTCCTCCGTAAGCTCGTCGAATAGACCACCATCCCTGGATACAGCGAGGCCTTCGCCGATGGCACGGAGTATCCTCTGGGCTCGCCTGAACTCGTCGCGAATAGCTACAATACCGTTATGGGTGACGGTGCGCGCGACGTTGTGGGATTGTTCGAAAGGATCCTCAATGCAGAAGAGATAGCGGTGTTGGACTTGCTTGCCGACTCCATGCTCTGTAACCGCTTTGACCCATCCTTTCTCCTCCTTCGAAAGAAGACCACCTTGCGTGCGCAGAGACAGCACTTGACCCATCCAGTGAAATGACGGGTAGCCTCCTTGCGATGAATAGTACTGGAAGAAGCCAGCGAGAAGGGCACCAAGCGGCTCTTTGTTTCGACTGAGGACACCTCGTCGCGCAGCCTCTTTTATCTCGTCCTCGCGACGCCAGAAGTCGACTTCCCAGCCTTCGATTTCAGCCCGATCTACGCCCTGAGGTGTGCAGCGATCATGAGGCCTCCAAGGAAGTTGCAAGTTTGGTAATACAGGCGGGTTTGCGACGTTGACCAGATAGTGAAGGACCATCAGGACGAAGCCGTAGCTGGACAAAGTGCCCGAGTACGAGCTGTTGATCTTCCGTCGCTTTACCCACGACTTGACAAAGAGAATCATGGGACGAACGCGCGGATCACATAGGGAGTAACACCGGAGCATCTGGGTGTTGTGAATGCCGAGAGGGTTGAAGAAGTTGATGTCAGTTTGAATGCCAACACCGTCTTTCGGAAAGTCAAGAGGTCCAGCTTTACGTTCGCGGGTCCATGGTTCACGCTTAGATTTCTGGGCAGCTTCGCCTTGTTTATCGGCGTCGGTCTGCGATGCGGTTTCATTTTTAGTTGACGTAGCTGTCGTGGACGTCGTGGCGGACGCCGCGGACATCACGACTGACGTTTCGCCGGGGCTTCCATCCTTGGTGATAGCCGTGGTGCTCTCCACGGAGACGTTAGGTGCGTGTTCGATCAATACCGACGTGCTGGTTTCCTTGTCGGTAACAATGGTCTGGCTCATGTCGGTTTCTGCGTCCTCTTCATTGTCCTCTTTGAGGTGTGGATACTTTTTGTCCCTATCAAGACCGTCCCATTTTTCCCGCTCCTCGCGCAATTTGTCCAGCAGACTTGAGCCCGGATGTTGACATACTTTGATGATGGGGACTCGGGTTCTTGTGAGAAGATGCGCTCCAATGTTGAGTTGCAACAAACGCCTCTCCAAAGCACGTGGCAAATCGTTCTCCATCGGAGAGAAACACTCGGCTGTCGGATCGGAGTCTTTCACCACAAGCACGAGATCCATGTCGGAGCCGGCGGAAGCGAAGCCGGATTCAAAGCTTCCAAACCCTTCGATGGAGACTTTTGGTAAACGGTCAGGATCGGATGCGCAAACCTCTTGGCAGATCTTTTCGAGTTCCTTTCGAAATGCCTCCTTCTCGTCGCGTTCGGATTGGCTCATTTCGACGATCGGAATCTCGCGTGCAGCGATCCCATCAAGGTACTGGCTTTGGGCAAAAGGGTTCTGTGACTGTGATGCTGGGTGGTATGGCTGACGTCTCTGCTGAGAGGGTGGCCCGTAATTGATAGAGCCTCCGCGCCCGCCACGTCCGCCACGCGCAAATGCATTTGGGTCGATGTGTTGTTGATACTGTTGAGGGTGTTGCTGCGGTCCTTGATGGAATTGATAGAAACCCCTCCCACGACCACGGCTCTGATAGCCCTGATGTTGACCAGATTGGAAAGCTTGACCGCGGTTTTGGCCATAGCCGTATCCACGGCCGTGATGAGGTTGCTGTGGTGGCGGATAGGCGTTGGTATTGTAGGGTGGTGCATTATTGTGTTGAACGAATGAACCGCCTTGAGGAGGCAAACGCACGACAGGAGTAGGTGGTGGAGACGATCCAGTCAGAATCATATTCCTGATCTGGTCTTCCAATCCGTTTTGGCTCATCTTGGAAGATTGTGGTGGCGCTGTGATGAGAACGAGTTTAGTATACTGTCCTCGGTGGTACTCGCATGGTATGCCACGATGAAATGTTCGATGTCCTGTATGTCAACTTTGCAGAGTTGGCAGTCGTTTGGCTCGTTGCAGTGAACGAACAAATGTTGCGAGTCGTTTGGAGGAGTCGCCAATCAGAACGTTGATCGGGGCTCGCTGTTTGCTGCTGGGCGAGTCGCGAGAGGCTCGTGCGAGGTGGGAAGAGCGCGGGCGGGCAGTGCCGTCCCTTACGCGATCTAAGGTATCATTCCTTAGCGCGCAGGCAGCGTCACAAGCAGCCGCAAGGACGACTTGAAGATCAGACATCGATTGCTGCCTCGCTCACCACACCACCACACAACCTTCATCACCGCCACCACCGCGCCCAAAACATCAGCATCCCCCTTGTTTACACGCACACGAGTCGCCTACTTCCATACCTGGAATATCGCCATCTACCCAGCAGCTACGGACAGACAGCTCACCAAAAGAGCCGACGGCCGCGCACCATTGCGCTGTCGCTCGCGCCCGACGCGCCTTGATACTCCTCCGCTAGCATGAGCAACTCCGCCGCCCCCACGCCGCCGTCTGGACCTAGCTCCACGACACCCAATGCCGGCGCCCCGGCTCCTATCCGCAGGCGGAAGCCTGTGGCGAGCGCATTCGTGGAGAAGAAGAGACCAGCACCTAGGAAGCCCGTGACCGGCCAGAGGACAGTACCCGTGAATCAGGCCAATGCTGGCCAACAATCACCTCAGGCTGCGAACGTCTCTTCGACTTCCGGCCCTGCGCAAGCACCTGCAGACGAAAAGTTCCAAGACTTCGCAGTCTTTATCAGCAAGAAGGACATCGAGGAAGGCATGCGCTACCACGGCTTCAAGTTCAATGTTCGAGTAAGCGAAGACAAACAGCAGCCTACAATCGATCCATATGATGCAAGCCAGTTTACCAGGCCTGTTCGCCTGCACCGCCGGTACGCGCGTGACAAGCAAGAAACCGGACAGCCGAGCGACGCACCCCCTGGCATTGATGACAAGGAGAGAGAATTGTACAATGCGCGCCGTGCTGAACGTCAGGCAGAGCGCGAGGCCAATCAAGCCCTGATAGCCCCGACCGGTACAACAACCAAGAAGGCCCAAGGCAAGAAGAAGAACCAAAAGGTCGTCGAGGACGTCTATTACAACGAGAGCAACCCCAGGCAGCAAAAGGCTGCGCAACTGCGATATGAAGAGACCAAACCCTGGCACCTGGAAGACTACGACAGCAAGAACACCTGGATTGGAACTTACCAGGAGCCCATGTCTTCATCTAGTGTCCTGTTGACCGTCGACACCACAGCAGGCGGCTTCCAAATGACGCCCATCGAGCGCTGGTACAAGTTCACACCTACGAATCGCCTCGACAGTATGAACGCAGAGGAGGCAGAAAAATACATGTCAGCTGGCGTCAAGCCCGACCGATGGTTCCTGAAGACACAGGTGGGAGCTGAAGAAGCCAAGCAGAACGAGGCCAAGGTGAAGCGCGAAAGAATCAATGCCATCAAAAAGGCAGAGCTTGTCGAGGACAGTGGCTACGCTGCAATCAAGGACGAGGGTGAATTTTACAACCCTGACAAGGACGATCTCGACTTCGAATTCAACGACGAGTTCCAAGACGATGACGAAGGAGCGATGTTCGGAAACCTGGAGGAAGACGAGGCAAAAGACATTGAAAGACGCATTCGCGAGGAAATGCGCGGCGCAAACATCTCTGCTCCTGGATTGAAGAACACCGAGATGGACTTTGACGAAGAGGAAACTCGCCAGAAGATGGAGGAAAGGGCGCAGAGAAAGCGCGAGAAGCGCATGAAGAAACAGCTCATCAAGAAGGAACGCAAGATGGAGTATGAAGATGACTCGGAAGAGAACCCCTACTCTGAATCTAGCGACAGTGAGGACTCGGACGAAGAGCGCGAGAGGCTGGAGACGGAGCGCAAAGAGGAAGAAGAGCGCAAGGCCGCCTTGGCGAACGGCGACAAGTCTGGAACTTCTACAAAAGGATCCAACACACCGTCCGGCCTAGCCGAGAAGAAAGACCCCCTTCGCTTGGCTGCCAACCTCAAGAGGCCAGGCTCGCCCAACTTGTCAGATGCTAGCGGCACCGAATCTCGCAAAAAGGCAAAGGGCACAAACGGGCAGGCTCACTCACGTAAGTATTGAACTAACCCCCACTTCCTTATCGGAACACACACTTACACACCCCTTCAGCAGATGCAGCCGGCAAGCCAAAGAAGCTGCCTCTCAAGTCTCACCCCGGCTCTCCTCGCGACGGCACTCCCTCTGGCACCCCATCTGCCTCCCGCGCCGGCTCACCTGCTCCCCTCCCCTTCCCCACCCTTGACGAAGTCAGGGCCGCCATCCCGAAAGAAGGCGTCGCCATCGGAGACCTAGTGAAGCTGTTCAAGGGCCGCGTTTTCAAGGATAAGACGCCTTTGTTCATCTCGCTCGTCAGGCAAGCCGGCAAGCAGGATCCGATCACCAAAATGATTCGCCCCAAGGATTAGGAGTCCGTCAAAATTGGTGCCAGGGACTAGTTGTCCGTCAGGTCCGTCAGGCGGAAGTTGGATTTCTCGTTAGACGGCAACTAGGACATGTTCCCCGACGACCCAGTGCCCGAGTCACAAGCTGAGAGTAGCGAAACTGAATATTATACTGAGTAGCTTGTGTGCTCGCGGTGGTCTTTGGGATTTGGTTTGTCGCGAGCCTTGCGATCACGCCTTTCTTTTTCTGCTAGGTTGGGCGGGAGAACACTCTTGGTACAACTAGCAATGCCTACAGGATGTAACGAATACACGTGGTCCGGCATTGCTGCCGTGGACATTTTGACAGGACTTGCAATATTGCGAGCTTTGACTCAATCCGTGATTGTTTTCGAGCGTCTTTGGTATTGAGACACAGCTGAGATTCGCCATGTGTCTAAATCATCAATCTGTTGTCTGTAATTTGTCACAATCGGCTCAGACGGTTCTATACAGTGTTGTGTGTACTAGTTGTCAATCGTTCGTTGCTCGATGCTTAGATGTTTCGGTGTTTTGACATGTGATTCCTGACAACCATAGTGCTCGCTATATCCGCAGGCTATCGCCTATCTTTCGCCCCTCAACAATCCACAGCACCAGCATCAACATCATGAACCTTGACACCAAACTTCCAAACCTGCTCGACCGCCACCGTCTTCCTCCCACCCTCGTCCCGCGCATCCAAAACCACAAGATCCGCATCCGCACCCTCGGCCAGCGTGCCCTTCACCCCAGCAAGCCCCAACATCTCCGCCGGCGTCGCCGTCACCGCCCTCACAATCTCCGGCACACCCGCCCCACTCCACCTCCAGAAATTCTCCACGCACTCGCCCAGAGTCGCGCAGCTGCCCGCCAGCGTCTCGGTGCCCTCCCTCGTCAGCCGCGAGCCAACCTTGACCCACCGGTCGCCATTCGTCCAGTCGTAACAGCCATCCGGGAGGCCGAGGGTTTTCATCGCGTCAGTCACGAGGATGAAACCGTCTGGGTGCGCGTTCCAGGCGATTTTCACGGTGGTTGGGTGCAGGTGGATGCCGTCGGCGATGATGCCGAAGTAGGGTCTTTCGGCGCCCGAGGCTTTGCCTAGCGTGCCGAAGGGGCCTGGGTTGCGGTGGTGGAGGGGGCGCATGGCGTTGAAGAGGTGGGTTAGCATTGTGGCGCCTGATTGTAATGCGGTGGTTGCGGTTTCGTAGGTGGCTTCGGTGTGGCCCAGTGCGAAGCGGATGCCGCGGGAGGTGATTTCGGGGATCGCGGAGGCTATTCCTGGGAGTTCTGGGGCGGCGGTTATCATGGCGATGGGAGGCTTGAGGTTGGGTGTGGTGGCGGTCAGATTTGATGCGCCGTAGCAGTCTTGGAAATCTTGGAAGCCGTTGGGTGCTGTGAGAAGAACGGATGGGCTGTGAATGCCGCATTTCGAGGTCGAGATGAATGGGCCTTCGCAGTGAGCACCAAGAGATTCGGAGCCTTCTGATGCGTTGCGTGAGGAACCAGAAGGGCCTAGGTATGGTAGTGTTTGGTGGTAGACTTCCGACTGTTGGCTAGGAAGGGTCGGAAGATATGAGGTTACGCCTGTTCGGATGAGTTGTTTGTTGAGTTGTGCCAGTCCTTTCTGGTAAGTAGTCATGTCCTCGGGTACGGTTGAGAAGTCGAAGCCGAAAGCGCCGTTGAGCTGGACATCGATAAAGCCAGGTGCGAGTATTTTGCCCTTGAGGTCTATGACCTCGTCTGGAACTACGTGATACTCGTAGAAGACTTCCTGGCTATGGAGGATTTTACCGGTGACTGAGCTGATCCAGAGGTCGCCTTCGATCAGTTGGTCGCCCTTAACGAGATAGCCTCCAGTAAACCTCGTCACTCCAGTGCGAGGTCGTTCTGGTGAGACTGCCATGGGCATGTTGGCTATGACTGCGGGCTAGAGGGCGGTAGGCTGTTTGGTGAGTCAAGTCAAGCTATCGTGAGTAGGTATGTAGGGATGTCGCAGGTATAGGGAGTTCAATGGATGAAAACAACCACACGCACGTGCGAACCGAAGGTATCCAGATTGGCTCTGAGGTCGCCCAGTGCATCCTACCTTACCTTACCTTACCCAGTGGACTGGAGGGCGTACCTATCTCATCGACCGGCTTCGGAGTGTGTGGGACTCATCACGGTCGGGTCTACTGGAGACCATGTCACTCTGCAGTTACATGGCACGAGACAGGCCAGGATCAAGGTGTCAAGTGTGATAGTCTTTTGGTGATGTTGCAGTGGTGTAATAGTGTTACAGAGTGAGAACAAAAGTGGAAAGATAAGCATGCCTGCCACCAGCTGCCACCACAGGGCTGACCTCGGCACGGCCACCCGATGCAACCTCACTCCAGACGTCGCCCACAGCCGCGATCCAGCCAGATCACCGACGGCACCTCGATCCCTTTACAAAGAAGCACTCGCTTGTTGCTTTGCCGAGACGTGACGGTGCTATCCGAACCCTGCGCCCCTCTCTCTCACCATTACATACTGTTATCGTGCAGCCTGACCCACAGCCGTGGCAGAGCTTGTCCCGTGCTGGACTGAGGATGCGGAGGCCGTCCCGCCAGCAACGCATAGGCGAAAACACGTTGTTACGCTGATACGCCTGATCCTGGAGCGACGTCGAACTGCGACTCCCGCCCCATCGGTTGGGTTCTTCGCGCTCCCTCCTGCTATCGCGCTGAAGCGCTAGCGGCGACAACATGGCAGCCGGAGCTGCAGAGCTCGACCCGGTATGGGACGACATGGAGAGGTACGTGACAGCCTTAGCTCCGACGAGCGTTGCGGATGCTGACTGTAACATCAGGACCCTCGGACAGCTTTTCATGGCAGGTCACCCTTGCCACACACACAGTGTTGACCTATCGCTTATCCGTTCATTAGATGGGCTTCGAGGGCACTGTAGTCACTCCACAAATCCGGAAACTCATCAGCGAGCACCACATTGGATCGATCCTGTTGAAGGCCTCCAACTTGAAATGTGAGCTTGCGACTGGCGTACTCGGTTTGTTCGCGATGCTTACAAGTGACAGCGGCTGAACAGACAACACAACTAATCTACGAACTCCAAAAGACTGCTCATGATGCCGGCCATCCAGTTCCTCTGTCTATTGGTCTCGACCAAGAGAATGGCGGTGTCAACAGCCTCTTCGACGACATCTACATTCGCCAGTACCCATCAGCAATGGGCTTGGCAGCGACAGGATCACGCGAACTAGCCTATGAGGTTGCAAAGGCTACGGCTGAGGAGATCGCAGCTTGTGGTATCAACCTGATCATGGGCCCGTGTCTCGATGTGCTAACAAATGCACGAAATCAGCCTCTTGGCGTTCGAACTCACGGTGATGACCCTCAGGAGGTGTCTGCTTTCGGCGTGGCATTCATGAACGGTTACAAGAAAGCCGGTGTTGCGACCATGGGCAAGCACTTTCCAAGCTATGGCAGTCTTGAGTTTCTTGGATCAGCGCTGGATGTCCCAACTATCACCGAAAGTCTAGAGCAGCTCAGCCTGAACGCACTTGTGCCATTTCGCAATGCGATCAGGGAAGGCTTGGATGCCATGATGGTCGGTGGATGCGCTATGAACTCAGCCGGCTTGAACGTGATGCATGCCTGCCTTTCCGAACAGGTTGTCAATGACTTACTGAGGAACGAACTCCATTTTGAAGGCGTGGTCATCTCCGACTGCCTTGAGATGGAGGCACTCAGTCATAACATCGGAGTTGGAGGCGGTACAGTGATGGCTGTGAATGCCGGCTGCGACATTGTCCTCCTCTGTCGATCGTATACCCATCAGCAAGAAGCCATAGAGGGCTTCAAACTCGGACTCGACAACTTCAACATCACCAAAGAGCGTGTACGAACATCACTTCGGCGTATCCTGGCTATGAAGGCGAAGTGCACGTCTTGGGAACAAGCGCTCAACCCGCCTGGAATCGAGCTGCTATCGAAACTCCAGCCTTCTCATACACTATTATCAACAAAAGCCTACAACTCGTCTGTGACAATTGTTCGCGACAAGAACCGAGTACTACCGCTGACTAATATCTTGGAGCCGGAAGACGAGCTTCTGCTTTTAACACCCCTAGTGAAACCGTTGGCGGCATCTGCAGCGGCTCGCGCATTGTCCGATCAGGCTACGAACGGATCACCCGAACCCGCAGTCTGGGAACGCAGTTCATCAGTCATGAGCGGCGAGCGCGTCTTTCGAGAGCTTGGTCGATCACTCGCAAGGCAAAGAAACGGACGCGTATTACACACATCTTACACTGCCAACGGAGTCCGACCTCAACACGAGAACCTCATCAATCGAGCTGGAGCAGTCATCATCGTGACTGCGGATGCAAACCGCAACCTTTATCAAAACGGCTTCACCAAACATGTCTCTATGATCTGCAACATGCAATACACTTCCGGCGGCGAGAAGCGTGAGAAGCCACTAATTGTCATCGCAGTAAGCTCGCCTTACGATTTTGCAATGGATCAGTCCATCGGCACATACATGTGTACCTACGACTTTACGGAGACAGCGCTTGTTGCACTTGTGAAAGTCTTGTATGGCGAGTTCACAGCTGCGGGTGCCTTGCCCGGGACAATCAGCCAGAGCCAGAAATTGTCTCAATCGAGGCAGCATTGGTTAGTGGAGAACTTCAACGAAGAAAGAGACTCTGTTGGACTGGACGCGCTCATCAAGTCTACCGCCGATGGTGCAACGCCTGGCATGCACTCGGAGTTGTCAGGTGCAAGTTCCAACTCCCTTCTCTTACACAATCCCGACGTATTGGAACAGCATTTTGTTGTTCGCAACAGCAGTACACAGACGCTGTACGGGTTCTGCGCGACATACTTCTTTCAAACGACCGGTACGGGTTCAATCGGAGCCATCTTCGTCGACCCAGCTCGTCGCAAGCTATCTATCGGGCACTCTCTTCACAACAGGGCAATCCGCACTCTGCTCCAGCGCGAAGGCATCAAGCGTTTCCAATTGGGATCACGCCTTCCAAGCATATACCTGGGTAGCCCAACTGGTCATGGCGGTGAGCGCAAGCGGCTGCGTTCATGGTTTGCGAACTTGGGCTGGAATACAGCGCTGTCGCGGAACGTCTGCAGCATGATCGCACGCAACCTCTCCACTTGGAGTCCACCGGAAGGCATGGCGAGGAGCCTACAAAGTGCCGGCGTGGATTTTGATCTCGTGTACGGTTGGGATTACGCGACGGGCGTGCTCGATCACATCAAAACCAACAACCGACAAGGGCTGGCCGAAGTCTATAAGATGGCCCTTGCCGATCCCTCGGCTTGCGGCATAATTCGCGCCAAAAGGCCCGAAGATGGCGCTCTTGTCGGCACGGTGGTCTTGTACAACATGCAGTCCCAGCTGGCAGAGTATGTGCCAGCGATGAAAGACGTCGGCGAGTTAACCGGTGGTATATCGTCGCCGGTGATCAGCCCATCGGTGGGCGAGTTCTCCACATTGCTGCAAGGATTGATCCTTCTGGGTATGAGGCAGATCAGACAGCAGGGCTGCAACGCTTGCATCTTGGATTATGTGAGTTTGCTTTGATTGTGGAATGATGTACCGATCGCATGCTGACTTGATGTTCCAGATGGATGGCGATGGGAATTTCGACGGGCTGAGCGCCATGGGCTTCAGCGCACTGCACAACTTCGAGGAGGTGTCGTGCGACGCAGCAACTTGGACAATGGTGCCACCCTCATAAATCTGACGGCTATGTATGGCTGGCGCGCGTTGACAACTGAATGGATATGATACCCCGGGTGTTTCTTACATGTACCTTTTACTACGAGACTTGGGACATACTATACATGCATACTACCATAGCAGTACAGAAGTGCGGAGACGTTTCTTCCTTTCTGAATCCTGCAGCAGCAGTACCAGCAGCTGGCCGACAAGCTCTCGGGCAGGATGGTGTTAATAATACCGACGACATAGGCGCATACTAACGTTGGCCGTCGTCCATATGCAGTTGCAAGGCCGTCGGAGCAGGCCGAGAAGCTCGTGTGCACGCGCTTCGCACTCCCCAGCTCGTCGAGTATTGCTGACGATCTCGCCTCGGCCCCACTTGGTTTGATGGCATTAATGCCATAGCCTATGATAGGTTCTGATGCAAGTGGACCCGGCCTCTCCACACAAACGATCGCCCCCACGCGACAGAACCCCAGCCCAGGTGGCAGAGCCATGCCACCACCAGCCGCCGCCGCAGCCTTCACTTACTTCCTTCCCTCTTCAGCTTCCATTTCCAAGCTTCCGGGATGGCCTTGTCCTCGTCCCTTGTCGTTCCATCCCCTTGGCTACGACTTCCATACTCCTTCGAGAACCTCTCTCACATTTTCCTGCGTGAAGTCAAGTCTTACACCGCCGCCATCACGTGAACGTCGCACCGTCAACGCCTCGTCCGTCTGAGGAGCGTCGCACATGCTTGAGAGCTCGCCGACGTTTTGATTGGCATAAGCCGACGGCATCCGGCCTGGAGACGGTGTACACACTTCGGACGACAACACTATCCCGAGTCGACGGCCGCCTTTCTTGCGACGAACGCCACTGTCTTGTCCTGTCTTGCACATCCAACCTCTTCAACACGCGAACACAAAAGCTGTGACCAGCACTTCTTATCGCGTGCCTCGGCTTAAGACTCGATTGGACTCGCAGGATTTGAGACAGTGCGCACATCCCAGCTCGCCAGTGATATTGCTGCCAGGATCTGTGTCTCTTGCGTGCGCCAACACGCGAGCAAGACCGCCATACCAAGCGAGTGGTGAGTCTGTAATGCGCCAGCGCTTACACGGAAACTCGCCTTCACAATGGACCACATCGGCTTCGACCCGGCGAGCATGAACTATGTCGCGACAGCCCTACAGCATCCTGGGAGCGCCGACCCCTTCTCTGACATGCTGATGCAGCCGCCAATGGTCCTGGAAGACCAACGCTCCGGTTATGGCTTTGTTGGCGGCGATGACATGGGCCTGCATTCCATGCAGCAGCAGCAACATCAGCCACAGCAAGCTACGCCTTCGCTGAAACGCGCCTACAGCACCTTCGAAGATCCGTTCTCAGATGTTGTAAGCGCTTTTGAACATCCGGCACACAACGAACAGAACGAACCAGAGACTCCCTCTATCGATCGGGACAACAAGCTTCTGGGATTTTCTATGCCGCGGTTTGATTATCACCTTCTCACGTACAACTACCAACGCACGTCTGCACAGCTTGTCGCGCAGCTGCATGGCATGTTTTTCCTGGCCGAGTCACCATGGGCAGCCGCTGGGGATGCGCAGCCACCACCTAGTGAGCTGACATGCTATCGGCGGAATCTCTTCCAAATAACCGGCGAAATCACCATTCCTCGATCGCTACGGTACATCTTGACGGACCAGGGCGAGCAAATACCGATTATTGGGCAAGAGCTGGTGGTCAGCGCTATCGAGTCGACCGAGAACAACCCAGTGAAAATTATATCGGTGCCATGGAAGACACAAGCGAACCCAGTCGCGCCGACAGCAGAGGATAAGGCAGAGAGAGAACCGCCGGCGGTACCCATCGATCTCATGAACATGCAGGACATGGACTCTGAGTTTGTGACTCTGCCGTTCCAGTGGAAACGATTGCAATTTAGGATCGCGACTGCGAACAATGGAAGGCGAAAAGAGCTGCAGCAACACTTCTTGGTGAAACTCAAGGTTATGGCGACTCTCGCAACGGGAGGGAAAATACCGATATGTGAAGTGCAGTCCGGAGCTATCATCGTGCGTGGACGAAGTCCCAGGAATTTCCAAGCAAGAAAAGACATGCCTTTGAACGGCGGCGGCCACGCACGCAAGACATCACATGCCCCTGCGCGGTCGGCGAGTGGCGAGTCTGCAAACAAGAGACTGCACACGGAAGCACCCACATCAGCTCCTGTCAGGAACGAAGCCGCACCGCCTCCGATCGCAACGCAGACTTCGTTCATAGACCCGAGCGACGTACCCGCTCCTCCTGTCGACTTCTACAACTGGAAGCCCACGCCGACCAAAGACCAGCAACAAGCAGTCCCAACAGCCATGAACATCCTCCCTCCACAGACCACCGCCGCCCCCGAAGCACCCACAAACAATGCCTACGCAATCTCAACCCCAGACACCTCCCGTGCCCAGCAACTACAACAAAACGCAACATCAGCCCAGCCCATCAACCTCTCCCTCGTCGAAGAAGACTCCCCAGTACCCCACAGCACACCCTCGCACCACCCGCACCGCCACCGCTCCGGCTCACTGGCCGTCGGCGTCGGCAAAAACCCGCACATCCCAGTCCGTCCGCCCTCCTTCTCCCTCAACACCATCAACAGCCCGGACGAATCGGCCGATCTGCTGTACGAGTATTTCCCACTGGGCCTGGACGACTGGATGCCGCCGGTCGATGCGGTTTACCGGCCGCATGTTGTGCATCATACGAAACTGCCTAGCGATCCAAGGGATTTGGTGGCGGGCAAGGGCGCGAGGAGTCGGAGGCTTTATAGTGCTGATGTTGTTGGTTGACGAATGACATATGTAATGAGTTGGGTGAAAATCGGGCAGGCCGGCGGGCATGCAGAACATGCCAATGCCGGCATTTTGTGCTTGTATTGAAAAGTTCTTACGAGGCAGATGCTTTCTTTCTTTGTCTACCTAGGTAGGCTGCGGTCGTGTCTCGTCTTGACATTCCCTACCCTCTTGATAGGTACCAGTCTGTCCAGACAGAACCGGCTGGAGTCTTTTGTGTACAGTATCGAAACCCTCGATCGAGGGTCGTTTCTAGGCTGGCCCTTGACAAAAAGTTACCGTTACTCAAGGTACCGACCCAGGCCGATCACTACAATATTGTGTGCCATGCGCGCCATCCGAGGGTCGTAACCTGGGCGTCGTACCCGCGGTTGCAAGCTTAATAAATTTTCAGAGTGGCGAAGTCTTCATCAAAAGGCGTTGTAGCAAAGTGGTTAATGCGATTGACTAGAAATCAATTCCCTTCGGGGGCGTAGGTTCGAGTCCTGCCAACGTCGAGACATCTATTGTTTTGCTATTTCTATCTCTAAGGATCCTCTTAGGTCTGTTTTGGTAGAAATTTGATTTTTTTGGTAGGTTTTTTCGTTACTTATTAGATGTGAGATGGACAAGAAGCTGCGTCCTCAAGCTTTTCTTCCTTTTGAGTAACTACGCAGGATAGCTATATCATTACAAAATGGCACAGGACGAATAGAAAGTACAGTCAATCCGTTGGCGTAGATAGATGTTGTTGCCTCTTCTTTTGTTGCCTTAGAAGAAATTGATGTTGTGGACGTCGTCTGACTGAGGGTTAGGGTTGGGTTTATCATCTATATCTCTATAGCACCAGTTGAGCCGTATCTGCCTTATGTTACCTCAATTTAACTGCATGGTAGCTCTATCATGCGGCTATATGTTATGGATGAGAGATATATTGTAGATTCCGTGCTACAATGCCCATATCCACCCAAATATGTCCTCGTTGCGACAAGCATCGCTTGTGAAACACACCGGACTACATTCCCACCTGGTCCGGCTCGCCTTGACGACAAGTATGCTTATACAAACATTACATATCTAATACTTGTTTGACATGAAGAAGGTGTGAGACTGTAAGGGGAAGAAAATATGTAAGATGGTCATGTTCATGTCGAATCATTTTCTTCGTGTTCTCAAGACACAGTAAATCGTTCTTCAACATGTTCTCGCACTCCTCAACACACCTGCGCTGCACGTGTGCAAGTGCCAGTCGGGTTCTGTGTCAATCATCGCATGATCGATCGTTGCTATAGCATGTATGGTTCTCATTGTCGTTGTATCTTTCCAAACCTTCAGCAGGTCTTCAGCTGGACGTTTCCGTTTGACCCGATTCACCACAATTCAAGCAAGGTGTGACGAGACTGACGTGCCGATTTCGCAGAGGCTACATGCCTCCTTGGCATTCTCTCCGGTCGATTTTGTCTATCGCTCTTCTCGTCACGCAGCCACACATCAGACAATCGAAGTGTGCCTCAAGTGTAAAGCCGCTTCTAGAGGGGATTTCCACCTCGGTCCGAATACATCCTTTTCCTTTGGTCTATCAACATTAGACAAGCGATGTCTTTCACGTGCCCTCCAAACAGCTCACAGCGACAGCGGCCCCAAAGATAGAGCTTTCAGGAGACATCTCCAACTTCACTGTGCTACCATTCGCCTGGGCGCCAGACCCCGCGCACAAGTCATCGAGTACCTGCTGGCAACCGGACAGGAACCCGGGGTACTTCTCGGCCACGGTGCCGTTGCAAGCGATTGAGACATGGCTTGATGTGCAACTGGGCTCAAGACCCTCTTCGCGCGTGCGGACGCACCAAAGGGCATGTAGGGCGGTGGCGAGGTAGGCTTGGGCGCGGCAGGAGACAAGTCGGGCGAGTGTGAGGACGAAATGCCAATCGCTAGGCTTGATGTTGGAGCTTTGCGAAATGTGGTGGGCGGAGAGGAAGGCGGCGCTAGCGGTGGCAAGAGAAGGAGACTTGTCGGCCTCAAAGGCTGCCATAATGCGGGTGTCGAAGCTGTAGGGCTCAGTGAGATATTCTGGTATTTGACCATTGAAAAGGCCGGCAATCGAGATGGCTTCGAGGAGCACAAGGCGAACGATCTCACCCAGGTAGCGACCGGTGCAGAGGTATTCCAGCGGTTGGAAGTCCGGGAGACGGTGTGTCGCATTGAGGTGTTCGTCCCAACGGGTGATGGGAAGGATGTTCTTGCCAAACATGCTGAGTTCGGTGTTGACTAGCACATGCTGGGCCGAGTCGAACCACGAACTCGGGCGATCGCCATACTTTTCGCGCGAAAGGGCCGACGTTGGTAGATACACTGAAGCGTTCATCCCTGTTCCGAGGATCAACGACATACGAGCAGTAGGGTCTTGATACGCTCTCGATACGAGAGTCGCGGACCCATCGTTGACGATCGCCCTCATCTCGACGTTGACCTCTTTCTTGTTGCAAGATCGCATTATGAGCTCACTCAAATCATCGCCCTCACATCCATGCGTCGCACAGAACCCCTTCCCCATTGCCAACAGCTTCCCAGTCCTTGGACTTGTCTGCTCGACAGGGAAGGACCACGCTAGGCCCATGGGCAATCTAGCGTTGGTTGTCCCATTCATGTGATTGTACTCGGCCAGCATATCCGCAATGCGATCTGCCATCCAATCGAAGAACTCCTCGCCTTGCAAGTTGCGAATCTCTTCGTCAATCACAACATTCCGTATCCGCCTGATCTGGATGTCGCTGTCTCCGTTCTCTTTCTTCCCGCACAACCTGATCAACGCAACTCTGAAAGTCGACCCACCAACGTCCAGCGCCAGGAAGTCGCCTTTCTCGAATCCAGTAGGTAATGTATGTTGATATGACGGCAACATGGAGATGTTCGATGACTGCAGCCTCTCCCTGTATTCGGACTGCAACTCCCCAGAGTATTTGAGCAAACGGTCAAGGTGCAGCGGCTGTTCAAACAGCGCGCGGACCTCTGCCGTGAACTCTTCCATGCTCTTCTCGTAGACGTGCCTCACCACTACATGGTGCGGCTGCTTGCTCTCGATATGATGATTGAGGGTGGTGGTCGGCAATAGTGGTGAAAGTATTGACATGATCGCTTTGAAGAGCCGGGTTCGTTTGCACAAGTCGAGTATCAAGGCGATAAAAGGTCGTTGGGCTGATGTCATTGGTGGTGAATGTAGGGGAGTGATGGTGAAAGCGATGCTGGGGACCCTACACAACGATCATCGAGTAGCAGTTGCGCCGTGAGATGTAGGTCGTAAGCGAGTCCGATCCAACTGTATCATGAGTAAATCTACTCTTTCTCGGGGGAGCAGGAAGAAGGTCGTCTTTAGGGTTTTTGGGTTGCAGGCCCCACGCGAGGTTCCTTCACAGATGGGCGTTTATCGGCACGGCGAAGAGATGCAACGGCAGAGAATGGAGCTAGAGCGATTGCGTGCGCTCTACATCCTCGATTGGCCCCAACAACCAAACGGGAGGTGTCGCCGCGGTAGTAGTGGTAATAGTAGCGTAGCGTAGTGTAGTATAGTAGTAGCAGGCGAGGCAAAGACGCAGCCTGCCGAGGCCGATGTAGGAGAAGACAGCCGAGTCGTGCAGCTGAAAAGGCCGAGACGGTAAAGGCAAAGGGCATGGGTATGCCTCGCCCCGTGAAGATGAGATACGACGTGTCGCCTCAAGACCCACCTGAACAGACCAGAGTCGCAGTAGCAGTAGCAGCAGTAGTAGTAGTATTCGTAATTGGATGATAACTACATCTGTAAGCACTCATGGCACTTCGAGGCACGCGCGTGTCCGAGTTCCCATGTAAGAGGGAGGGGTCAATATTCGTAGCGTTGCCTGCGTATGTGACCCGAGCCGGGTGTTACAGCGACACAACGATGTAGGACGGAGACAAGGCAGCTGAGGCAGGCCCAGCACGCTTCGGTTGGTTGGGAGGCGCTTGGCCACTGGGTGATGGTTGTAGTGTGGTGGAGTGTGGTGTAGCTTGCGGGTGGCACCAACGTGTGGTAGAGTTACATCCTTGGCGACGTTGCATTGGATGAGGCGACTACGTACTACTACTGGAACGAGTAGGTAGTTACTCGTCACTCTGATACTACTACTACACTACAACGATAACTCGATATCCGAGCCTTGTTGTCGAGTTACTTGCTTTTGTGTGTGAGGGGTAACGATGATCTTGAACATTAAGAGACCATGAGGTACGGTATGTACATGTACAGGAGTCGAGTACATGTAGGTACTCGTATCACATGTTGTACGTACGATGAGATTGGTCTTGCTGCTTCGCATTGAAATATGGTGCATGCAATCGTATCATTCGTTCGCAGAGGCAATTAAGATACAACAATTGTGCTATAAATTGAATATCAGTCTCAGTCTCCCACGTGGTCCATCTACGCGATTGTATGCAAGGAAGTGCATGCATGCATGTAGACATACATGCATGTGTTCTAGCGTGACTGCCACGTAGTACAGTATGCACTCACAGTTTGATTGCATCGATGCCACGTCCGTAGCACTCTCTAGATCCCACTCCCACGTTGTTCTGGAATTTCACAGTTGACGGCAATTGTATGTCACTCGTCACTCCTAAGCACCTTTGGTGAAGAAAACAACCCTCGCCAACAATGAAGTGTGTTCAAGCCGCAGTGGCCATTGAAATCCAAATAGCAATTCCAGAACGCTGCAGGGAATAGTGACCATTCGTACAAAAGTCAAACAAGCCGCGCTAGATAATCAAGAGAGCCCATCCAATTCATCGCCTGGGAAATTCGTGATCGTATGTCATTCTCGTCAACGACTGGAGACTAAAGGACCACCTCAGACCTTCTCCCCATGAGCCATCTCACCAGCGGTGTGTTTGCCCAGGACCTCATCCCTGGTCTCATCGGAGAGCTTCAGATCATCCTCAATTGACACCGTGTCCTTGATAGTCATGAGCATGACAGGCAAGGCGATCAACAGACTACCCGCAAGCAGGCCCCACGAGGAAGCGAACTCGTCCATGTATGGGATCTTCAGGCCGTCCAAGCGCCACATAACGGCTGCACCTGCCGATTGAATGCCCTTGTAGAAGCCGGAGTAGTTTGCGAGTTTGCGGCTGTTGTTGGTCATGGCGCCCATGAACCAGTAGACCGAGCATTGCCAGGCGGCGTCGTAGAAGCCCTATATATTGCTGTTAGTCTGAGAAGCTTGGGCCACGCCACGTATGAGCGTCATCAAGTGCTTTGGGAAACTTACGTAGAAGATGTAGAGGAACATGGGACCAATGTAGCCCGAATCAGTCCAGTCGTACTTGATGTAATCGTCGGAGGGGTCGTCAGGAGTGGCGTCGCCGATTTCGACCTCAGCACGAGTGTAGGTGCGTTGGAAAGCATATCCGCCGCCCCAGACGGCGAAAGTCAGCAGGAAAAGGACAATCCAGCATGCCTTGGCCCGGACTGTGCGTCTGAAGCGTGCCATGTCGAGGAAGTATCCGAACACCATCGCACCGAAGATCTGCGCCGTCCAGTACAGCACATTGTTGAGGGAGCGGGTGCGGGTGTTGAATTGAGCGAGGTTGACGCCGTTGAATTGGTACGTGTAGAACCAGTTGGAGGCGAAGAACATGGGGAAGAGGAACACAATGTACTTCTCGCTCATGAACGTCTCCCACATTCCGTAGATCTCGGTCTTGAAAGTCGGGTTCTTCATGAGAATGATACGGCTGCCGTCTGTGCGGACGACGTTCTTAGCATCGCAGAGCAACCACGCGAGGCCGGCGCCAATCACTGAGAGGATGATGAAGCCAACGTAGGTGCCATCGGAGACTGGGCTGTTGCTCGTTACATGGATGTTCTGACCCAGCGGCACCAAGCTACCAATGACACCGCCCATGTTGAAGATCATCCAGAACACGGCGATGTAGCGACCCTTTTTATCCTCTGGTGGGTAACTCATCATGATGGCACCTTGGGCTGACCACAGTACACCAGCGCAGCAGCCCAGGAGGAAACCGGCAAAGACAATGAAACCGTAGTTCTGGGTGTGGTTGTAGCAGAGGTAGGATGCGGTGTATATGCAGTAGCCGAGGCCGCCGAAGGAAAGTGCTTTCTTGATGCCGAGCCAGTTGGTGATAGTGCCGGCGAAAAATGCCACGACGGAGAAAGTGGCATTAACAGCAGTGTTGGAGTCGGTGCTAGCCTTTGAATCGACTTGTCCGGCACCGCCCAAGCCGTTTACGGCATTGAACATGCCTGTGTTGTCTTGTAAGCATTGGATCTCGCTGGTCGTGCGCGCTTGAGGTGAACCTACCAGGACATAGGAAGCACACGAATGCCACCATGACGAGTTGTACTTGTGGAGAGGCATAGTACGGCAATTTGAGAGCACCAATCTTCGCCTGCCTGTACCGCCAGCCATTTGGTATTTCGACCGTCTGCTGTCCCTCATGGGTCGAGTCCGACTCTGGCGAGTCTACATGGTGTTCTGTTGTCGTCTTCTCTGGGACGTTGTCTGCTGTGGATCTTTCTGTGTCCGCCATAGTGTCGCGTATACTCGCGCAGGACGGGAGGAGCGAGCGCGCCTCTGGTCTCGCGACTGTAAATACCGAGGCCGATTGGGTGTGGTACGGTGTGCGATTTGCAGATGGGTTGGGTTGCGCGTAAGTGAGGTTATGTTACAAGTTCACCGACAAGGCAACTACTCAGAGACGAGTCGGCGATGCAAGAATTGCGTTTCATCAGAGCGGCTGAAGAGAGGATGTGTGCGACTACATAAACCTCACCTCAGCCGTCCGTAGATCCGTCTGTACCCATCCCGTATCTCTGGTTCCAAAAACGGTAATGGGCCCCCTCACGCAACCTCCGCCAGGGTCTGGAGATGCACCAGCGCCGATGGACCGCGGAGGAGACCGTTTGTGTGCACGTCCTCCCAGCCATTCATGGCATTCATAGGTTGGTGGCGGCGGCGCGCACGCGACCCGGACACACGAAACGAATCCGACCTCAGGAAACCTTGCGATGCGCAGTTGGAGCTTACTGGCTTACTGTTCCACGCATCAAAGTAGCATGGGCTGGTATCCGGCGGCGCCAGAGCGATGGGATCCAATATTGATACGCTGCCGTTCGCTTGGGAGGCAGCTTGACACGAGCGTTGCAGCTGTTATCAATCAAAAGTGCGTTTCTGGTGATACGGCATGATAGCGAAGACGCACGAAGCAGCAGGGGTGTCTTTTCCAAACGGACGTGGGCTGGATCGCTGATGTAACCTAGTCGAGTCAGAGTCAGACGACATGGAATCCTTCCACGTGCTAGTGCCGCTGCAACCTTATCCCGCTGGCGGTGGTAAGTCGTTCCTCAGAATCCTGACGAAGAAGCCCTATACCATCGATCATGTCACCCAAGCCCCTGCAATATGGACTTCTTTGCGACAGATAACGACGGTGCAAGTCTAAGTATCATCGTGCCTTTGAAATTGCTCTTGCGGATCCAGCGTTGTGCTCTCTGGCTGCAACCTTGCCAACGAAGCCATCTCCTCTTCACGGGTAATCTGTACAATCAGACTAGCCAATGCCACTCTCAAGCCTCGTCCACGTTGCATTGTGGATGGGTCTGACAGGAAGCAACCGCAAGGTGAGGGTCTGCCTGTCGTTGGTATGACGTCCATGGCAAGATCCGCAAGGCGTAGGTAAGTTTTTCTTGCTGGCGAGTCGCGACCATGCAATGGTTTAATGTCGTCGCATCCGCCATTGCTGCCAGCTTCTCTTCTCTTGTGTATTCCATAGAAATCCAAACAAGCACCAACTTACCAAATACCAGTCTATTGCTCCAACCATCCTACCAAACATGTATGTTCCTCTAGGCCTCAAATAGCGACATCCTTGTGCTGACGGCATCAAAGGAGACTCATCATCCGTGATGACAAGGCCACGGCCTCCCAATACATCTCAGACTACATCGTTGGTATGTTTGAAGCCTATCGATTGTTTCACAAGACGCTTTGTCTCACAATGTAAAGATCGAATCAATGCATTCGCCCCGACGCCACAAAAGCCTTTCGTCCTCGGCCTTCCAACCGGCTCATCACCAGAAGGAATTTACAAGCACCTAGTGCGAAGACACAAGGCTGGCGACATCTCGTTCAAGAATGTCATCACATTCAACATGGTAGGTCTCAAGGATCCATGTCTTGTTGTATGCGAGCGAATACTCACGAACGTTCCAGGATGAATACGTGGGCTTGCCCAGAGATCACCCCGAGTCCTACCATTCGTTCATGTACCAGCACTTCTTCTCACATGTTGATGTCGACCCCGCAAACATCAACATCCTGAATGGCAATGCACCAGATCTTGAAGCAGAATGCATCGCATATGAGGAGAAGATCAAGCATGCTGGCGGGATCGAATTGTTCCTTGGCGGAATCGGACCCGACGGACACATCGCTTTCAATGGTCAGTCTCATCCAACAGAATAGAGTGCTCCAGCCCGAACCTCCGAACTAATGTTTTACCTGCAGAGCCCGGCAGCAGTCTGAGATCCCGAACTCGTGTCAAGACCCTAGCTTTCGACACTCTCCAAGCCAACTCACGATTCTTCAACAACGACCTCTCCGCCGTGCCACGCATGGCTCTAACTGTCGGTGTGCATACTGTCCTCGATGCCCGCGAGGTCGTTGTCATCATCACAGGCGCACACAAAGCTCTCGCATTGCGCAAATGCATCGAAGACGGCGTCAACCACATGTGGACACTTTCATCATTGCAACTACACCCACACGCCATGATCGTCGTCGACGAAGACGCCACTCTCGAATTGCAAGTCAAGACCGTCAAGTACTTCAAGTCGATCGAGCAAGTCGCCACATCTGAGGGCTTCGGTCAGGCTCTGCCAAGTGAGGCGTCGACGCGGAAGAAGAGGGATTCCATCATCCAGGAGCTGCACAGTCCGAAGAGCGCGAGTACGACAAACAAGATGTTCTTGTTCCCGCCCGTGCAAGAGGTTCCAAGGAGTGTTAGCCCAGATCTGGTCCCGGATTCGATGCACGACAGGCTCCCACGGACGCCTGGGTTGGATGGTCTTGAAGTGAAAGAGCTGAAATTGTCCAATATGCACGAGAGGGTTGATTCGCCGACCGAGGGCGTGTTTTGATGGAAGTTTTAATTAAACTGTGAGTGCTTTGATAGCAGACAGATATTGTTCGATAGCGTTTTCGATGGTTCACTCCGGCGAGCCCAGTGACATGTGACATCTAAAATGGGTTGTCTGCTCCCACGTATGATTTTGGCGGACAGAATAGAGCAAGCCACATCGTTTGTCGAACGAAATCTAGTTTCGTGTTGTGTCAAGAAAAAGGTAGAGTTTGGACCGTCGACTTGGAAATGGAAATTGGCTTGCATGTGATGATGATGTCACGTCCTTTGCGCCTGGCGGCGGCCAGGCCGGGCTCGAACTCAACTCAATCACCTCACCAAAACATACCTCTTGCCCCTGCTCATCGTCTTATTATTCCACAACGCTGCGGACTATACGAAGAAGAACACCATACCATGACAACTGGACCGAACTCGCGATAGACAAGCCTCGCCAAGAATGCGTGCCGGACTGCATGCCGGCCAAAGATGCTTTCGTCTCGCCAACCAACCCGTACGGCCACAACTTCTGCGACACCTTCAATACAGTCTACATAGCGGTCGGACCAGCACACGAACTTTCACTTTTGGACAAAATGTGAGGTACATTTTCAGACGTCCTCCAGGACCCGTCAAAGGCGGAACCGCCTTCTTTGCTGCCGCCGCGCTGAGCCCGCTCGCGTTCGTGAAGATTGGTGAGGAACCACATGGCGAGGACGGCAGGACGAGCGAGGAGAAAATGCTGCAGGCGTCAAGGGAGGAATTGGATAATTACGTGCCGTCTTCGTTACGCGGGTCGAAGAGTGTGCGCGTGGGGATATGGAGGTTTGTGGATACCTGGATAGTTGAGCCTTTGGCGACAGGCTTGCGGTTCCTACATCTGGTAATCATATTCGCGCCGGTGATAGTTTCGGTACCGATGATGTGGCTTGGCCAACGGGTACCGGACCGCGACAATGAGCGCTCAGGGACGCTGCTATGGTACAGATTCCTGGTCTGGTCTATGGAGCGTTCAGGCGCTGCATTTATCAAATTAGGTCAATGGGCTGCCAGCAGGACCGATATCTTCCCGGACGAGATGTGCGCGATCATGTCTGCCCTCCACTCGAATGCGCCGGCGCACTCGCTCAAGATTACCAAGAAGACCATCGAGCAGGCTTTCGGAAGGGACTTTGAGGACATCTTCGAGGAATTCCAGGAGACACCGCTGGGTGTCGGGGCCATTGCTCAGGTCTACAAAGCAAAACTAAAGCCTGATCTCATTCAGACCGAAGACACCTCAACACAGTATCCTCAGACGCTGCGAGAGAGGGCGCAAAAGACAGTGGATCCGCTGCTGAAGAGCACGCCAAACCGTGTACCTTCTAACTACGTCGCGATCAAAGTGCTGCACCCCAAAATTGAACGAGTGGTCAGACGCGATCTCCGGATCATGGGCTTCTTCGCACGAGTCATCAACGCCATCCCAACAATGGAGTGGTTTTCATTCCCGGACGAAGTCGATCAGTTTGGCGAAATGATGCGACTGCAACTCGACCTCCGCATCGAATCTGCAAACCTCACGCTGTTCCGCAAGAACTTCCGGAACAGAAGCACTGCCTGGTTCCCGTATCCTTACGACCAATACACAACGCGGAAGGTCTTGATCGAAGAGTTCGCCACTGGCATCCCGCTTGAATATTTCCTGCAAAACGGAGGCGGCGTCTTCCAAAAGGAAATAGCCGATGAAGGTCTCGATGCTTTCTTGCACATGCTGCTGATCGACAACTTCATCCACGCCGATCTGCATCCTGGAAATATCATGGTTCGCTTCTACAAGCCCGTGCAGCTTGATATGGGCAAGAACCTTCCCTCATTCAAGAAGCGCACGGAAGCCCTGCCGAAAGACTCGAAAGACGTCACGGAAGAAGTCCTCGAACGCCTCCGACCGCACCGCCACGAAAAGGCCGCCTGGATGGAAACTCTTAACCAGATAGACAAAGAAGGCTACAGGCCGCAATTGATCTTCATCGACACTGGCCTCGTCACCGAGCTGAACTCGACCAACCGCGCCAACTTCCTCGACCTCTTCAAAGCCATCGCCGAATTCGACGGCTACAAAGCCGGCCACCTGATGGTCGAGCGCTGCCGCCAACCCGACGCAGTCATCGACGGCGAAGTTTTCGCTCTGCGCATGCAGCACCTGGTGCTAGGCGTGAAGAGCCAGACATTCGCGCTGGGAAACATAAAGATCGGCGACATCTTGAACGAAGTGCTGAGCATGGTCCGCACGCACCACGTCAGGCTTGAGGGCGACTTCGTCAATGTCGTCCTGAGCATTTTGCTCCTCGAGGGCATCGGCCGCGCTCTCCATCCGGAGCTCGATCTATTCTCAGGGTGAGTCTCGCATTCCGCCGAGCAATAGCATCAAGAAGAAAAGCAATTTACTGATCTTTTTATACAGAGCCCTCCCCATTCTCCGCCAACTAGGCGCCCAGAGCACTTCCTCAAGCCTAGATCTGTCCATGGTGAAAGTATGGGCCGGCTTAGAAGCCCGCAAGTTCCTGCAAGCCAGCGCCGAGAGCGTCGAGAGGTGTGTCAAAGCCGACCAGCTCTCTCCCAATATCTAAAGTAGAGTTGGTCCCTATGTCATATCGCCACCGACAAATGATCGGAAGACTCAGCTCGAGATGGATCGGCAGATCTTCACTGTGGAAAGGGAGAAATCTCTCGGCTTCATCGTTTGTCTAGTCGAAAGACTTGTTGTATCACTACCTTATCTTATTATTATCATCATCCCTTTCGTGCACTATCATAAATATCACCGTACTTTTTCACTACTTTGGAACCTATGAACTCGGATCATGACCCACACAACTTTCTCGAGATCATTTCAATTCCGTCGTTTATGCCACAGAGAGCCTCAAACCCTATTCTCACGGTTGAGATTCAAAGTCTTTCCGTCGGAGCACGGCAATGTGAGATGTATAAATCAATGGAGTAGTGTTCAAAATTCAGCAATTCTTCGTATTCCGGGTATTCGCGCGTGCTTCTCTAATGACCAAAGCCACCTTGATCCGTCACATCCTATCTATCTTACAAAAAAACCACTTCCCATCTCTCCCTTCTGACAGTCTCTCTCCAGTTCTCATATCCTGTTATTATTACAAGAAGGTTGGGAAGCAGTGAGTGATGAAGATGTGCTTTCTTCTCACTGGCTTTTCCTTTCCTTCGATCATGATCCCATTTTTGTTTTGTGTGAACCCCTTTTCCCAAGACCCGAACATAAACAAAATGAAAACATCTGCAGTTGTTGTTGGTTGCTCTCCTTTCCCTTTTCTTGGAAGAAAGAAGGAAGCAGGAGAGGTAAAGAAAAGACAAAGTAGAAAAGCATCTCGCTCGCTCGCTCGCTTGCACGCAAGGTTTTGTCGTTTCTCGGTAGGAAGAAAAAAAAAGAAGAAAAAAAAGAAACAGACTGCAGTGATCAACTCAGTCGTAGTGCAGGTAGTGGACGTTCAACCCTCTCAGCCAGTAACGCGTCTAACCCACAAGGAGCCCTCGCCGTCCTCATAGTCCTCGCGACGCCTGGCCCTGGCAATCTTGATGCCGACGTCCATCTCCTCCATCTTCACCTCCTGTAGCGTGTCTCTGTGCTGTTCGAGTTTGCGCTTGGCGTCGCGCACGGTGGCGAAAGAGACTTCGAGCGGGCTCGCGAATTCGACTTGCTCCAGATCGGCAATGGCGCGCTCGATGTTGCGGCGCTGCATCACGACGTTCCTTTCCTGCGACAAAAGTTGCTCGACGTGCGAGGCTTCCTTTTCGGACAGTGTGACGGGGAGCAGAGGCAGGGCTTTCTTGCCGCTGCTTGAATTGGGAGTGGTGGTTTCTGAGGCGCGGCCGGGCTTCCCGGGGGTCTCGTCGTTGATGGGGAATTTGGCGGCGGTGGGTGTTGCTCGGGGCGTCGAGTCGTCGGATGCTCCGGTGGCGGCGCGTTCGCGTTGACGGGGTGTCGAGGGCGCCCATTCTACATTCTCGATGCGCTGAACTGGACGTTTGCGGGAAAGGATTGACTGAGTGTGCTGGTTGGTGGATTGCGATCGCTCGAGTTGTTGCGAGGGCATTGGTGGTAATGCGGTGGGGATCGGGTCTTCGATTTCCTCCATTGGTGTTGGGGCTGCACTGGTGCCGATAGTGGTCCAGCTGAAATGTGACATGAGTGGCGGTCTTCCGGTACTGGAGGCTGATGATTGTTTCCTTGTGAAATCGGAAAGGGCGGCAGTGGATAGGCTGAACCTGTTACGCGGTTTGGCGTCGGGTACAGACAGGAGGTTTTGCGGTGAGAGGTTTTGGGAGTTTTCGGTGGCGGAAGGCGACGGCGACATGACAGGCTTGCGCTTGAACTGATTCTTCGCAGTGACGCCACGTGGGAGCTGTGATACAGCGTTGACTGAGATCTGTGACGGTGCTCGGCTAGGTGATTGCGATTTTGACGAGGAAGATGTGGGCGAGCTTTGGCCTGAGGCCATGGAGGTGGTTTCGGGATCGCGCAGGATGGAAATGTTGGAGTGGCTCTTCTTGGATTTGAGCGATCTGAGGTCACCAAGCCTTGGTGAGTTGGGACGGGCGTTGAAGACACTGTCCCATCTTGAGGGTTTGCTCCTCGGCTCTGATGGCTTGACAGCCATGTCTGACGGCTGCTCGGTGGGAATACTATCGTCCGGACGGGTGTTTGCAGTGGATTTGTTGAGCATGTTGCGGACCTGGTTGAAGATGGGCAGTCGCGCTTGCCGTGAGGTCTGCGGGCCGTGGTCGGGTATTTGCATGGTGTCGTTTTTGTTGTTGTTGTTGTTTTTGGTGGTGGTGGTGTTGTTGCTGTTGTTGCTGCTGCTGCCGTGAGAGGGAGCTTTCAAATTGATGGCGCGGGGTGGCGGCGTGCTCTCGGAATCGTTGATAGGAACAGTCCAGGGCGCGTCGTCTCCGATGGTGTAGCTGATGCCTGTAACCACGCCGGCTCGTGGGGCGCTGTTTTGCAGCGAGACGGTTCTTGTGCTCGTCATAATGGTAGATTTCCTGGTGCTGTTTGTGCTTGTGCTACCTTGGTCGACGCGGCCCTAGGCGTGACGTCGTCGCCGCGTTTCCAATTTCCCTCCAGTACCTGAGGGAGACGTGGCTGTTGCAGGGGTGGCCTTGCTGTTGACAGTTCGAGGGGACACGGTAGGGCTGTTATTGTTGTGTACACGGTATGAATGTTCGTCTTGGAGTGCTTCGACTGGATGGAGAGATGGACAGTTGAAACAGTGCAGCAGCAGACACAGCCATGTATATCTCTCCTCCCCCAACCAGCTGTCGAGGAACGTGCTCACATCCTAGCTGATCGGTCCGCCAGGAGCAGCGGCGCCTAGAGGGCATGGCATTCGTTTACGTTAACCGATTTCTACCGGCTGCTAACCAACATCGTTAGTCGAAATTAAAATTGCATCGTCTCACTTGGCCATCGGCCTCTTCAGGGTACTGCTGTGTCAAAATGCATGAGAAATGCTGATCATTGCGTGTCGTACCCATATGGTGGAGCGTCGACGTGAAACTCGTACAGAAATCCCATCACGAGCCGATCACCACGATACCAACCTCCTTCGAGCCATTTCTCCCGCTCTCGCTGGCTAAATCAAGCTCATCTCCACCTCCATCAATCCCCATCTCATTCTCATCAATCTGAGAGCCGGCATGTTCGGAAACCGGCCACGCCCCCATATGGAGTGGCTTAGCTTAGCGGCTCCTGATCCAGACGGGCCTTGGACAACGAGACATACATCCAACGGCATTCCCACAAACCCATAAACCGTTGTCGCTATTCCCTCTTCAATCCTCGATGCCAGGCTCCATGGCAGATGAAACCACACAATGGGTCTCACTTTGCCATGGCAGTGATGCCACACAACTCTATTCCGTCAGCCATCTGCGAACATCTTCTCCTATCGCGTCCGCTTCAGCCTGGAGATCTTGCTTCGTGACGTCGAGATGGAAAGCCATTGAGCTCTGCCATATCCACTTCTCACGTGTGGTGGAGGGTATACCTCTTTGCTGATATTCTTTTGTATCGATGATTGAAGATGTTGTTTTACAGATCGGGGTGCTGTTCTCGCGATCTCTAGGCCTCTATGACTGCATAGTCGTAGGTCATGCAGTCATACCAGGGAGGTAGCCTTTTGGTTCTCCCCCACCGCTGCCTTTTTGCCATGTCGATTCGTCGATGTTGGATCTCACCGTATACTTTTACACTGCCGTGTCTTCCAAAAAGAGATCGATCGCATTCGCGAGCCCGGCAAGGATCCTTCATCACGATGGGTATGCATGTTGATATGCTGATCCAAAAGGCAATGGGATTCCCCTTTACCGTACCTACTGTAGGTATGCTGGGATTGAATTCACGATTGATCTCGATGAAACGCACTGCGCTGCACGAGGCGGATGTAAGCTTAGAAGGAGTACGCCTTACGCCTTGTTGGAAAGTTACCAAGCGATGTTGGTTAGGTAATTGCAAAGGGCCAACTCAAAAAAATAACGCTCGCGGCATTCATTCCATCTGTGCACCATCCTACGCGGGCTGTTTTTAGACTGCTCGCGCGGACTTTGGCGAAGGAATTAGAGAACGAGGCGCGAAGGCACGGGACTTATTGGTCTCCACTCCGAAACGCCCGCAAGGCCCGTCGGTACATGGATGGCCTTTCGTGTTTGGTCAGCTTTCATGACCTCACATTCGTCTGTGAATGTCAGCTACAAACCACCTGGTTTTCTGAAACTCCTCTACACCGTTGACACCCACGCACACACACACACTCAACACCGTCACATGACGTAGTCTCGCCATGAGTGAAGGTCCGTCTCAATCGTCCTGCCCAACCATCCCATCTCACTAACCCAACCCAGCAGCAGAAACCACAAGCCCGCCCTCCGCGGCGGAAGCGTATGCCTACCCACCCATACCACCACCCTCCTCAAACCTTCCCAACTAACAACCACCCTCCCAGCGCCCCACTCCTAACCCCCCTCAACGCCCTCCTCCTTCTACTCCTCGTCGGCCTAATCTACACGCGCCTCCGCCCCTCCAAAACAGCAACCACGCTCCCCACGCCGCCCGCCCCAACCGTCTTCAAAACCTTCACCCCGCCCCAACTGCAGCCCTACAACGGCACAAACAACATGCCCGTCTACCTGGCCGTGCGCGGCCGCGTCTTCGACGTCTCGCCCGGCCGCAACTTCTACGGCCCGGGAGGGCCATACGCCAACTTCGCCGGCCGCGATGCGAGCAGGGGCTTGGCTTGCGGGAGTTTTGACGAGGAGATGTTGACGGAGGATTTGCAGGGGCCGTTGGATCGGTTGGAGGATTTGGGCGCGGACGAGATGGAGGCTATGAGGGGGTGGGAGGAGCGGTTTAGTGAGAAGTATTTGGTGGTGGGGAAGTTGGTGCCTGTGGGGCATGAAGAGGCGGAGAAGGACGAGTGAGAGAATAGTTGTGGTCTTTGGAGGGTGAAGAGGAAGGCATTCATGATTTTATGATATGGCGGTGCTGGTCCTGGTGTGTGGGCTTCGAGCTGTGATAGTCGGTCGCTTTTGTGGAGGCGCTTACTACAGCTTTGCAAGGTTAAGTACAACATGACATGGAGGCTCACAGTAGGCAAATATCTACTGCTGGGTAAGATCAACGAAAGATTCGATCAGTTGGTAATTTTACTTTTCTCGTTTCTGACGATGCTTTAGCGTTAAAAGTAATACCCTGCTACCTCGACGGTGCAATGTTGACACCTAACTTATTAAGAATCGCCGACAGGACATAGGCAGTGCTTGTCTCATCTTCCAGCAGAGCGCTGGGTGACCTCGGCCCACTCCTCAGGTACCGGTACAACAACCTTGACCAGCTCGAACTCCCATGGCATATCCAGGACAATCACCGGATTCCCCAGCCTCTCCAGGAGCGCTTTAAGATTGGGCTCGCCCTGCGACCTTCCAGTCCCGTACTGATCCTTCACGACGAACTCCCCAGGGCCATCCAAAGCATTCTCCCACAAATTCCCCAGCGTGAGTCCCGTCAGCGAATGCACTGTTTTGCTTTCCGACGAGGCGCTGTACGGGTGAGCTTCAGGGCGCGTCGTAGACCTCGGCCACACGATGTAGAACTTGACACGGACCACGGCTTCCTTGCAAGGCGGGTCGGAGATGTACGTGGCGAGAAGGCTGGAGAACTGATTAACGCTGAACGCCCGCACGTTCAACCGCACGTGTTCGTTGCGCCAGGATTTGCCCCAGCGGGTCCGCCGGATGCAGAACATTTCCTCCGGCTTGGAGCACAGGACGTTGAGCGTCGGGTTGAGAGTCACGGGTATGGTCGTTGGGCCGCAGCCGTTCCATTCGGAGGGATCGATGCACTCAAAGGCCCATTTGCCTCGCCTTCGAATCACTGTCCAGGGCTCTGGCGGGGTGTCGGGCGGGACGCGCAGCATCTTCTTTTGGATTCTTGTCGACGCTTCTATGACTTCCTTGAACCCTCTGCACACTCGCTGGTGGACGAAGAGGTCTTTGATCGGGAGGTGGACCAGGATGTTCTCTACGATCTCCGGTATGGCAAGCGCGCGATGATGTTGGGGTGCGTGGGAGACCTGGTGCTGGGAGAGACCTGCGGTGTCTGACGGCATCTCTGTTAGCTGGGAAGAGCAGGTGTCGCTTGCTGTTGATGTCTATCTCTGCGTTCCTTTGGCGTTTGGCGTTTGGAGAGTTGGTGACGGACGGTTGGGTGGTTGAAGGATTGCTGCGATAGTATTCTGCCCGGTGAGTCGCGTTGCTTAAGTACACATACTGGTGAAGACGACTCCTCGCAGGAGTCGCGCGCCAGTGTGATCACGGCTCTTTTGCTACGTGCGTTCACTGACGCACTAATCGCCTAGAAACTACCTGCCTCAGGCTAAGACAAGTGAAGTGAAAGTGAGGCGAAAGCGCGGGATGAAGGCCGCTGTGCCATTTCTTGCTGAGGAATACTTCTCGATGCTTGATTGCCTTCATGTGTACTCTCTGATCAGTGTATTGTGAGTCTCCCGTGTCGATTTCTCAGGCTACTATGCGATCTCAGGTTGAAGCGAGGTCTGGAAATAGTGGCACGTGCTGTGAGTGAAGTGAGAAGGTCGCAGATCTGGAACTTTATTGTCCTTCGCTCTTGCCTGAAACTTCCTCAATGCACCGCATAGCTGTTGCCTAATCTGCGACAGGCTCCCTTCACTGAACCGAAACTCCCGTCAGCTCACGCGCATCGCCCGCACCTTTGCAGTCTCGAACAACGTGTAATCCTAAATCTGACCCAAAAGCCGCCTCAATATGACCTAAGCTGAGCTCTCGAACAATCAAAAAAAGGCTAGGACTCCACTGAATTGCTATATAGCGAGGGAATCTGAATGAGTTGCAACAAGCGCCTAGGGGACCCCCCGAGGCCTCGAGGGAGGGGGTGGAGGCGCGCGTGAGGCACATGCGTTGTTAAGCTTCCCGCAGGGGATAGTGACCGTGCCTTTACGTTTGGCCACTACATAGTAGGCAACGAGTAAACAAACCAACTACCAGCTGCTAGACGTTTCAAGTCAAATGGCGCTGTTGGATGAAGAGGGTGCCATGAGCAGGATCATAGAAGTCGAGCAGACATCATCACAAGGCAGCCAACAAGCATATTAGTACCTTAAGTTTTCGACGCAGATTGTTAAGCCGGTAGCAATGCAGTTTGCTCAAACATGAAGCTCCCGACCAGACTCTTTCCTCAGCAGTCAAGTGCATGATGAATGAAGGCAGGTGGCAATGCAAGGTAAGTTCCTTCCATGAAATACTTGTTCCGACTCCATCTCTTTCGAAGACTTCCGGTATCTTTATTTTCACCAAATCAATCGGCATCTATTTCCGAACCAACAGCCAATTATCGAAGGATCAATGTTAAATCACAGCATTATGTCCACGAGCGGAAATACTCGCCCACAATGGCCCAGGATCTTGTGGCCAGATTAGCTCTCTGCTATCATGAGGTATGTAGCTTACCCCGAACATTGATCGAATGAACATACTCACTGACATTGGAATCACAGCTGGATTTTCTCCATCTTCTCCATCAGCAGCGCATTAAGCCGGGAATCGCCATGTGAAACTCCTCCACCCGATGACAAGGAACCAAACATACCTTCCCAGCCTCCGCAGTCCCACCGCAAAGACTCCCGCACCATCCAAGCACTATCGGAGATTTCAGAAAAAACACACCCAGCCCTTTTAGGCGGATCACCACCTCCCTCCATCCCCTTCCTACCACGCACGCTTACACCCGCGGCGCTCCCTCAGAAAGCTCCACAAGACAATGACCTCGAAGCACAATTCTCGCTCGAACGTCCAAGACCCATCCACAGCCGCCTCTCAGGCCTTCTGGAACTTCGCGGCAGCCCGAAGAGTTTCGAGTCGAGAGATGGGAGCGAGACGTCGGATTTCAGTACTTTGGTCTTTGGTCTGAGGAAGTCGCCTTCGAGCGCTTCGAAGCGCTGTCCGCCGCGGAATATGGGCGAGATGAGTATTGCTAAGTTGACGAGTGGTGTTGCGGATGATGGGTGGAGGAGTCGGTAGGTTGGGAGTTGGTGATGAGGTTGAAGTCTGGCTGGTGGTTTGATCTGAGTCTTTTGCTTTCAAGGGTGGTCGTTCGAGTTGATGGAGGTCGGATACTGTGAATGCATCACAATAGGCATGAGGATTAACAAGCCCCGGATGCTAGTGACAGCAACTGGTTGATGCCAAGAATGTTTCTTCTATATCCCTGACTTTGATATAGATCTGCAGTACAGCTACGCGTCGCGTGCCGGGTGTCTTACACCGCTACCTGAACTGTGTGTTTAAGCATATTATAAGGTAGCCATCTCCTTTCTATTTGAAGTCAGGATGGTTACAGACCTGGCTTGACTTCTTCAAGTCAACAATATCCACAACCATGCACTTTACCATCGTACTATCAATCCTATCGTCGCTCGCGGCCACGGCGTTGTCTCAGTCTTTCATCTGGAGCGACAAGGCCGCCTGCGAGGACATTGTATGTCCCTGAAATCAATGCATTCATTCGAGGATGTCATGAAACGTGACTGACACGCGACAGGCGAATGGTAGAGAGTTTTCTTGGAAAACCAAAACTTCACCTGGCAGGTTAGTGCTGTCATTCCACTGCAGCGCTACCTATGCTTCGTATAGGCTAACGATTGTACAGCTGCGATGCAGTTTGCATCTATGTCGATGGATCATCACAAACCGGTCCTTCTCGCGATGGTCAGATATGTTACGACGAAGGGGTGGTTCCAGCAGGGACATGCGAGGGAGGAAAGTGTAAGCTGGATGCAGCTGAGTGAGAGTCGACGAGTTCATAGCCCCCGAATATCCACATCTTTTTTCCAGCAAATGTTAGCATCGAGATGAATTGAGTGGCCAGGTAAGTTTAGGAAATGTTTGTCACATGCAGATTGGTGATTGTTTTGTTGCTGGACGATGTGAAGCACGCGAGCTCTCCCGAGGTGTGGCGCGTGCTCCATCTCGGTCCCCGAGTGCGCGCGATAGACCGTCCTCGCCAGTGGGAGGCATTTCGAAACCTTTACAACCCTCCATACAAACAGAACAATGTCTGTGCCCTCTGGAGACGATGTAAGGTAATCAACACAGCCCATACATCAGCCCAGCGACTAACCAGCGCACAGGTCTTCGAACAGCTCAAGAAGCCGATTGATCCCAAAGTGACCGAGCAACGCGAACGCGAGCTCAATGAACGAGCTCACCAACAGTATGAGCGCGCCCAGCAACGACAGGCCGAGATCGTGAGTCGTGGTGGGATGGTCAATACCATGGATACCTTCTAATGCGCCTAGATCGGCGTCAACTCTACCAAGCCGGTGACCGTCTCCTCCGTCCGTCTCGTTGGAGCTCCTCACACTCGTACCGCCTTTCTGGAGCGCATCTTCAACCCAATCCTGTCACACAATCGTGACAGCTCCTACACCCTGCAGGAAGCCCTTTCGGAGATTGGCGGTGCTGTCGACAAGCTGGACAGACTCGATATTTTCCACAAGCCGATCAGCACTTACATCGACACCCCGGACCAGACCGATCCTTCGACTACGCCTACCGACCATGCAGTCTTCATCAGCGCAAGGGAAAGGGGAAGGTATACGATTAAGACTGGCACCGAGGCCGGCAGCTCGGAGGGAAGCGCGTACTTGAACGTAGTGTTGAGGAATATCTTCGGAGGAGCCGAGAGCCTGAATGCGAACGCCAGCTTGGGTACGAGGACTAGGAGCGCATACAGCGCCAACTTCGACACACCAGTACTGGCAAACCCTGATCTCAGATGGCAGATTGGCGGTTTGGCGAGCAGCACACTCAAGAGCTGGGCATCTCACGAGGAGGTGCTGAGGGGAGGTTCAACGAGGTTCCTGTGGCGCACCGCTCCCGGCCATCAGCATGACTTTGCATACAATGGTCTGTGGAGACAGGTCACTGGACTCGCCGAGAAGGCGTCGCCTAGCATTCGCGCGGACGCTGGTGACAGCTTCAAGTCGTCTTTGACCCACACCTGGACGGCAGACACAAGAGATATCCCCATGATGCCTTCTCGCGGCTACCTGCTTAAAACAGTCTCTGAGATCGCCGGTCTGGGCCCTCTTAAGGGCGATGTCGCCTTTGGCAAATTCGAGCTGGAATCTCAAGCTGCCGTGCCCATTCCCATCCCCGGCATTGAAGGCGATAGCGGCATCTCTTTCACCGCCGGCCTGCGCGGTGGTCTCCTCTACCCCCTGACTCTCAGCGGCCAGCCCGCTCCCTCGCAAAGCAGGATCAACGACCGCTTCCAACTTGGTGGCCCGACCGACGTTCGCGGTTTCCGTCTCTCCGGTCTCGGTCCCAGAGAAGGCCAAGATGCTCTCGGCGGCGACGTCTACGCCGCTGGAGGAGCGTCTCTGCTCTTCCCTATCCCTCGCATGGGCAAAGACACTCCTCTCCGCTTCCAGACTTTCATCAATGCCGGTCGTCTTCTCTCTCTCAAGGACACACGACAGGACAAAGACCAGGCCATGAGCTCGGGTGACGTGCAAAGTAGCTTCAAGCAGACGGTCGATGAGCTCAGCAATGGTCTCCCTAGCACTGCGGCTGGTTTCGGTCTTGTTTACGCACACCCGGCTGCAAGATTCGAGGTCAACTTCTCGCTACCACTAGTCATGCGCAAGGGAGAGGAAGGCAGAAAGGGCCTTAGCTTCGGCGTTGGTTTGAGTTTCTTGTAGTCTACTATTCTAATACTTGAGGGCTGTATGTATAGTGTGAGGCAGCCACATCTATCCTCCTCCATTGGCGTGTTCGAAAACGCCTGTGTATCGTTATGCATCTCTAATCGTTTCATGTCTGCTCATCGTACAGGTCTCTCAGACACCGCATTCCTGAAGCACAATCCCCTCAATACGGCGCATCCTGCGCAGCCTGCACAAAAGTATCGGTGCAGCTTTCGTCATCTCCCTTCCAAGCAACCTGCAGAATACACGTCAGCAATCGAACTCAGACCAAGCAAACAAGAAAAGAAAGAGACAAATCAACTTACGACCCTCTGCCCCAGCTCTCCATCACAAACACTCCATCCCACTGCCTCCCCACCAACCGTCAGCAGAAACCCATCTTTCAGCCCCAAATTCCCCTTCTTAGCTTGCTCCGCAGTCGACGAGAACTCCAGGTCCTCCCCAGCCCTTACCCGCGTGCTGTTGTACTCGAACTCGCCTACTCCGTGCGGTCCTGAAGCTTCGGTCTCAAGTTTGCCGTCGGTTGTTAGGTTGAAGCGTGGGAGGGAACTGTAGCCTGGGCCGATGAGGCGGAGAAGGTAGGTTGGGTTTGAGAGTGGGTCGAAGAGGGAGGTTGCTGATACTGAGGGGAGGGAAGAGGTGTTGGTGTTGGGGCTCTGGTCAGGGGAGGTGGTTGTTAGGAGGAGGAAGTTTGTTGGTGGGGTTGTGGTGGTGTTGGCGTTTGTGATGTTGTATGTTGTTGGGAGGGCGGTGGTTAGGGTTGAGAGGAGGGCGGCGAGGAAGGTGGTTGATAGGTGCATTTTCTTGGGTTGGAGTAGGTTGATCGTTTTGTTGGTTGATGAACTGAGGTTTTTTTTTCTTAAGACGGTTGACAGTAGATGGTGGTATGGGACGAAGATGCTCGTATAAAAGACGGTTTCAAAAAAGAGAAGAGCGGGTGAGATCACTCTAAGCAAGAGCGGTTGAAGGCATGGAAAGCGTCGTCAAGTTCCACGAGGCTTGTGTCGATCTTTGCTCATCGATCCGCTATATTTCGTTGATCATCGGAAGCCTCTTCTATATGTGGGTGTTCTCAATTTCGACGAGCGAGGCGAATCGATTGATGTTCGGATCAGAAGAAATCGTACAATTACGTTTAGAAGACATGGTTGTTGATTGAAACGGTCATCTTGTTTCTATGGAAGTATCAACATCATGCAGGTACATACAACAAGCATTGTTGGTGCAGGATTCATGCATCACGTCAATTGTGGAGTGGAATGCAGGGACAAGGATTCGAAAACAGCAACGCGTGACGTTCGACGATCCATAAGATTCACATTTCCTTTCTCCCGATCAACCTTCCTGTCGCCTTCATCACACGGTCAAGGCAACAAGACTTTCAGAAGACTCGATTCGCAACACCAAGCTTGGGCAGACGGGCTTGCCAGTCTTTCGCACATTCCAGAAGACTCGGACTGAACTCCCTGTACTACACGAGCAGATCAAGCATTCACATCGCTCGATCGCACGGTCACACGCTAACTCGTACAACCTCGCTCGTGTCTGTACCTGACGGTCTACACAAAGCAACATGAACTTCACATACCTTTGACGTCGTACACGCTGGCAAGACCACGCGAAAACCTTCCGCAACCAGCTGTCTCAGACAACAAACAAAGAAACTCTACTCACCAAGCTTATCTACCCGAGTATCTCCAGATCTCGCTACCGACTGCATGCATCTGGAACATACTAAGCCTTACAGTGCGATGCCCCGAAGCAGGGATTTTGCAGTCGACATGCTGTTCTCCAGAAACCTTAACCTTCGACAATGAGTTTCTCAAGGTCTGGACGCACCACAATGTCTACACGGCTGGGACAATGACACGGCAGGTCTTAAGCGTCAAGTTAGGTGACTTTTGTCTTGTTGTCCCGCCCTTTCCTTCAAACGCCATCAATCCAAGGCGAAAAGAAAGATTCACAACGCGTTTTCATGTACATTCTATTCCATTCCTCTCACATCTAATTTCTCCGCTCTACACGGTCGGGCAAGGCCTAGACTCTGAGTAATCAAACAAACAGCGATACTCATCACAATGTCGAGCACAACAGGCAACAGCCTCCACTGGACTCAGCGTATTGCCCTTATCCGCAGTAGCCTCCACTCTGCCAGCCGGAGTGGCGACTTCACGTTCTTCAAGAGCCTACAAGCGGCTGGAATGCTAGAGGGTACCAACCATGTAGCCGTACTATCTGCCGAGATGGGCGACGATGTCGACTTGCTGCTAGCAGCCATGGACAATCTAAACGCCGGCCTGGCGTACGTACACCAAGACGTATTCCAGAAAGTCCACGAGCGACTCAAGCACTCCATGAAGGAAGAGGGAGATGGCGATGCGAGTATGGAAAGCAAACGGGCCAAACTCTACGTCGACATTACGATGCAACGCAACATCGCCGACCTTGCCATCGACAAGATGACCAACTCCGCGGTGGCCTTGATCAATGACCAGTCCGAGACCTTCCAAGAATCCGCCGCCAACGTCTGGATCACCGGCGCCACGATCATCGCAGACTGCGTCGAAATCGCCCTCAAAGAGATGCTCTCCCTAGACACCAAGATGAACGACTTCATCCGCGTCGAAGAGAGCTTCAACACCGTAAAAGCCTCGGTAGTCTCCGCCGTCACCGGCCTCAAAGGCGTCTTCTGGCTCATGGACACCAGCTACCCATCACCGTCTTCCACCGACGCCCACAAATCATCCTCAGCCTCCACCCGCAGCGCCAGCTTCGCCTCCGCCGGCGCAGGAATGTTCCGCCGCCTGTCGACCGCTTTCACGCCTGCATCCCCAAGCGCCAATTCGTCTCGCAGATCTTCAATCTCCTCGCAAGCAGCGAACCTCAACCTGCAAGCCCACCGCGCGAATTCGATCGCTTCGACTGGTAGCGCGCCGACTTCCACGCCTGTCTACCGCACGCCTAACTACGTCCGCAACTCGATTTCGTCGGGTTGCCCGACGAGTATGCCTGCGAATTTCGAGGCTTTCCGCCGCAATCTGTCGACAATCCCGCCAACGCCGGGACCAGATGACAACAACAAGGATCCGTTTGATATGAGTATGAATGAGGTGCCGCCGGTGCCTGAAATTCCGGCGCTGCCGGAGTTGACTGCGGTGCCGAACGAGCCGATGGGGGAGAAGCAGGGTTTGATGGGGTTGGTTTGATGCGTGTGCAGTGTTGATTTGTACGTTTCTTGTACGAACCGTTCATGACGACTTTAGGATGCAATGTTTCATGAGTGAGAAGACCAATTTGCGTGCGGTGAACGAGCGATCAATTCACTGTGTATCTTTTTGGAGCCTTGCGTATTAGACGGCAGGTTGATTGTAGCTATTCGCTTGAGACAGACCGATCTTACCTGGTAAACGAACGAAGAACATCTATACATTCGAGGGAAGCCGTCGATTCCCACTTTCTTTTCTCTCTCATTCATCAGTTGAGGTACGAAGGTCTTAGTGAGCCATGGCGACGGGAGGAGGAGGAGAAGTACGATCTTCCGCAAACCTTTCCCACGCATGTTCCTCCACAACCTGCCAAACGCGATCGTCACCAACGCCATACCTCACTTCACTGCCAGCCCGCAGTTTTTTGGTCGCCATGTAACAAGCCACATCGCACGGCATGTCCAGATTCCCACTCACAAACATCCTCCGCCACCCAAACCGCGACGTCCACTCCCACCTCTCTGCCGCAAACTCTTCGCCCACTTGCAACACGCCCTGGCAAAACTGGCCAAGCCGGATGACCATCCCACGAGACAGCTTCGCGGCATTCTCATGCTCCAGAACAACACAACGCAAATCGAGCTTGGAGGCCCGGAGTGGTTGTTGTTCACTCGACGTCGCTGGCAGACTCAATATCGCATTCGATGTCGAGAGCCTGCGCACCCACGGTTCGCATTCAACAAATCTGATCCCACGCCTCGGCAGCCCTCGCTCAAAGTCTTCCCACGGATCGCCAGGGGCAGGGCAATGAGGCTCGGGGACATCGCGGGGTTCGATCTCGAGCCAGCCTTCAACGTACGCCTCTTCGTGCCCGGATTCTGGGTTCATCATCGCACCCTTCTCCAACGTGAGACTAGTTTCGGGATCTTCGGGCTCCATTAGAGCTGCGTCGACGAAAGCTGTCGGGCGCGCGAGGAATCGCGAGTCGACGGTGTGGAGCCAGCGGGAATCGGTGATGCCGGTTGATTCGTCTTTATAGGATGTGGAGCGGCCGGCAAAAGCCCAGTCGAGGTCTTTGGAGAGGATGAGGTCGGCGGTTTCTTCTTCTGTCGTCTGGCGTCTGAGTTTCTCTTTGCCGTTTTCGCCAGATATGCTATTCCTTTTCCTCAGGACGCGGATGTCGACGTAGAATTTTTCGCTTGATGTTAGGACGAGTGTAGATGTTGGTTCGGTCTTGGGGTCTGGGAGCCATTGGATGAAGGCTCGGGTAGAGATGCTGGGTGGTGCTAGTTCTTCGTCTGAGTTACGTTGACGGCTGCGATTGGTAATGATGGTGTGCATGTTCGAGTAATTGTGCGATCGGATTAGAGGGTTGACTACGATATGTTCTCCTAAAGTGAATGTATAGTAAGGGTTCCGATACAAATAAAGTGTGGTGTTGGAGAAAGAAGAACGGCAACAACTGATGGCGCTGAATACAGTCCTGTGCCGATAAGGCAAGTTCCCCACATCCACTGCTTGACACCTTCCGTTCGTAGTTCGTGTGGTCAGTAAAGTACTGAATTGCCTGTGTCTGTTACAAGCGCTGAAACAGAAAAGCAAGTATTCACAGGTATATAATATCACCCTTTATGCAAACCACAGCCGATGATACTTAGCACCTACCGTAATTTGCTCGGATTTATGCACCAGCGATATCTCAGTAATTTCGATAACGGAGTAACAATATCTCAGTGACTAGGTAGATTGTCAAAGATGATACGTACATCTGAATTGGTACCCCCTGAGCTCAAGGAATCCCGGGTTTTTCATGCGTTCGTCATGCGTTTAGACAAAGTTTCTCTATTCTTCCAGCACCAGACGCCATGCATCTCTCCAGCAATTGCTTTTGGTAGGCATCACATTAAAAGTCGTGTCTCTGATCGGTCAATCGTTCCCGTTCAAGCACCAGCCTTCATCGCCTCGAGCCTTCCACTGCCCCTGCTGCTGAAAATCGCCATAATGCCAAAGCCAACATAGAAAAGTGCCAAGGGATACGCGACAAGCCCTCTCATCTCCGTCATCCTACCCACGCTGCAGAACATACCCGAGCTGGAGTATGTGCACCACGCGATCGCTAAGCTGACCAAGCAGTAGCCGAAGAGGGAGTCCAGGGGCAGCAGCACGCCGATAAGAGATGCGAAGACCAGAGGGAGGAGGCAGTAGCCGAGAACGGAGCTCGAGCGGCCGATTGTGAGGGTCGAGGAAAGGTGCGAGCCGTAGCCGCCGTGTGCGTCTTGTTGCGCTTGGTTCACTTCTTCCCGTGTGAGAGCTGGGGACATCATGGAGAAGACGAAGTTGAGGCTGATGGCGCCGAGGATTGCGAGACCGCAGACGTAGCCGAACCAGAGCTTTCCTGACTGTTCCGATTGTCAGTATGAGATTATTGAACTCCAAAGAATCTCACAAGGCACTCACCAATAAAAGGAACGTTCCAAACAGGGCGCAAAAGAGGAAAGGACCCGCCAAATCGGAGTCGTCCATGATGTGCTTGTCAATCCTTGCAACGGGATTGAGCACAGCAAGAGTCTGCATCACAATTATCAGCCTGATATTCTTCAAAGCCTGCCGCATTTCGTGACCATACCTTTGTCCGAATGTGGTGGAAGTTCACTCCGAGCTCTTCAAGCAAAGGCGGCTCTCCCTCGTATCCTTCTGTTCCAAACGCCGCTATCCATCCTGTCCTCAGACCGCTCTGTCCTGTGCCCATCTGCCCTGATACGCCAGGCTGTCCAGGAAATGCGCCGAAGCCATAGTTTGCGCTGGAGGAGCCGTAGCTTGAGGGGTAAGCGTTGCCTTGGGGTGCGGCGCCGTAAGCTGCTTGGAATGGTGTGCTGTGTCCGGATACAGGCTGGTTTGAGTATGATGATTGGTAGAAGTTGAGGTTGTTCTGGGCATTGTAGGCGCTCTGGTCGGGCTGTGGCTGGTATCCGTAGGAAGCCATAGCGGTGGCCTGGTGGTGTGAGTTTGATTTGGCGTTACTCGAAGGAAATGTCGATGGACAGGGGTGAAAGAGGTAGTGTCGTGAATGCGGGATTGCAACAAATGAACGAAATCGCGGTGAGTGTTGATCGACTCAATGGAAGGTGTATGGGTGAATTATACTACGGGCAAGCTGTCTTAATGTTGCCTGTGATGTGGCTCTCTCACCGATCGCGGAACGTCCCCGCTTTTGGGCATGCTGTGGTATATATATATTGACGATTCTCTTGTAGGCAATTCTTGTTGCTATGTTCTACATCCTTGTTCAGCATACATGTACTCGATCAAATGCTATCGATTATATCAAAGGCTCGAGAAACTCGTCACCACGCTTTGAGCAAGAGGTGGCATGATTTGTAACGAATCGTCGATTCTCACACTCAGTTGACATACACCAATCTGCATCATGAAGAACACGATCTTGATCGATTGTCAATCAATCTGTTGACTGTCGGACCATGAATTGAGAGAGATGGAAAACGATGAGACCAATGGCTAATCCACTTGATCTCGAAGGAGCATTACCAGAAAGGTATCCACGGTCAATCTGCAAACCCAACCCTAACCCTCAGGACCATAATGGATTGGAAACGGCAGAGATGGTGGCGGAAAAGTAGTTGAGCACGCTCTGATCAAGCTCAGTGGTCGATGGATATATTTCAAGTCGCGTGTCGCGGGCAGTGTTCTACACGCGGTTCGTGAGTGACGTTCGAGCGGCTTTGAAGAGCTCTCGGGATGTGGACGTCTATGCGATTTGGAGCCGACGCAGTGACGATCTTTCGATGTGGGGGAAACATCAGGTACATGTACTCGGTGGAGGGGCAGCACGGCATGTGCTTCTTCGAGGGAGCCCTCTTCATTACTTTCAAATCACTTACTTCACTTGAAACACCAGTCTCGTGCCAACCTGTTGTTCTCTACCCCTTCACCTATAGCTTCAAACTACTGGTGCAATTCCAACACAAACTGCATAGCACCACCGACAACATGGACGTCCCGACCAAGACCTCGCTGGCCGACATCTACCCCGAAGACGCACAACAGGCGCAAACGACAAGATGGAACAGCCTCCTCAAGACTTTCAGAGACACGTACGGCAAGTCTGCGGACTTTGTTAGCAGAAGTCCAGGCAGAGTGAACATCATCGGCGAAGTAAGCGGCATCGTGACCGCACTCGATTGAATCACACGAACTGACTAGTCGCATAGCACATTGACTACTCTTTGTACGAGGTACTCCCCATGGCAGTCACAGCAGATGTCCTCTTAGCTGTCTCCGTCCACCCACAAGCTTCCGGCCCCAGCACGATCCGTCTCACCAACGTCAACTCGCAAAAGTTCAAGACCAAGACATTCGAGATCCCCGAGTCGGGAGATATTGAGATCGACTCATCGGCCCTCGAATGGACAAACTACTTCAAGTCGGGTCTCCTCGGTGCGACGAAGCTCCTCCGAGAGAAGAGGAAGGAGTTCAAGCAAAGCGTAGGAATGGACATTCTAGCCGACGGTAACGTCCCCTCTGGCGGCGGCTTGTCCAGCTCGGCCGCTTTCGTGTGCGCGTCCTCTCTCGCAGTCATGAAAGCCAACGGCGAGAACAAGGTGGACAAGAAGGAGCTGGTCGAGGTGGCGATTGTTTCCGAGCGAGCTGTGGGTGTCAACTCTGGCGGCATGGACCAAGCGGCATCCGTCTTCCCTCTGCAAGGTCAGGCCCTCTACGTCAGCTTTGTGCCCGAACTCTCAGCAAAGAACGTCTCGCTGCCCGAACTCTCTTCACCACTGGTATTCGTCATCGCACAGTCGTTCGTCGCGGCAGACAAACACACCACCGGCCCCGTCTGCTACAACCTCCGCGTAGTCGAATGCACCCTCGCCGCTCTCGTCCTCAGCAAAATTTCCGGCCTCAAAACCCTCCCATCCGACGCTGGCCCTCTAGGCAAATCCTTGCGCGGCTTCCACGACGCCTACTTCCAAGAAAAAGAAGGCGTAGCCAACAACCACAAAGTCACAGCAGCCGAGTTCCAGCTCCAACTCGAAGACCTCGTCGCCAAAGTCGATCACTACCTACCGCAGGAAGAAGGCTACACCCGTGAGCAAATCAGCCAGATCACCGGCGTCTCAATCCCAGACCTCGAGAAGGAATACATGACAAAGTTCCCTATCCGTGGCGAGCGTTTCCTGCTCCGCCAGCGCGCCCTACACGTCTTCGGCGAAGCCATCCGCGTGCTCAAGTTTATGGACTTGCTCGCTTCCCCGCCTGCGCAGACTGAAGAAGAGACAAAGACCCTCCTGCAAAACCTCGGCGCATTGCTCAACGAGACGCAAGATTCGTGCCGTGACATTTACGACTGCTCTTGTCCCGAGATCGACGAGCTGTGCTCTCTGGCTCGCTCGGCGGGTGCTTACGGTAGTCGTTTGACCGGCGCAGGCTGGGGCGGCTGTTCGGTTCATCTTGTGCCGGCGGACAAGGTGGAAGCCGTCAAGGAAAAGTGGACGAACGCGTACTACAAGAAGAGGTTCCCGGACATCACCGAGGAGAAGCTGAGCGAGGCGATTGTTGTCAGCAAACCTGGTAGTGGAGGTTGCGTGTTTGAGGTTGAGGGGAGGGAGAGCTTGTAAATCTTTGCTTCCTCCTCACAGCCTGTTTCCAGCATGAAGCGAAGCATGGATGGCCGAATGAAATAGAGTACATACGAATGTGCATGAGCGAGATTTTACGAATTGAACACTTACGTTCTCAAGCATGCATTCGAGACTGCTACCTGTTGCTCTCTTTAACATGTTACTGACGGTGATGATCTCACCTAAATCGACGGTAACTGTTGGATCTATGAGATCTCGCTATGAGATCGCGTTGCAAGGGACTTTATTACTAATGGTGCGAGTCTATTTAATCTCAGACCACCCTTTATCCTCCCTTCCGCCCTCCGCCATCACACTACCCCGCCCTTCCTTCTTACCCTCCGCAGCAGCATCCAGACAAGCCTTGCCGAAAATCTGCACGAAAGCTTCGACGTCTTCGAAAGTGTTGTACAGCGGCGCAGGCGCTACCCGGATAACATCCGGCTTCCTCTCGTCAACAACAACACCCTCCTCTTCCAATCTCAGCAACACAGCTTCCAACAACCCAGGATTGAGCTGAACGCTCAACTGCGCGCCCCTCTGCGCCGGATCTGCCGGCGTAATGATACTGTAGTACTCACTCGCCAGACTTTGCTTTAGACCTTCTTCCAAAGCGCCAGTCAGTTTTAAGCTCCGCTCTCGCAAGGCTTCCATCGAAGTACTCTTGAAAACGTCCAAGCTGGCACGGAGGGCGGTTGTATCCGCCACGCTGGGGTTGCTCAGCTGGAACCCGCCTGCGCCGTTGATGGGCTCGAAGGTATTCGCCATTGCGAACCGCGAGGTCTTGCTTGAACCCCACCAACCTGCCAGGCGCGGGCGGGAGAAATGCGCGTCTCGCACGAAAGCGCCTCCGATGGCTCCGGGGCCGCCGTTCATGTATTTGTAGTTGCACCAGACTGCGAAGTCGACGTTCCAGGCGTGCAATTGTAAAGGTACGTTGCCGACGGCGTGTGCGAGGTCCCACCCGACGGTGATGCCGTAGCTCTGCGCGTGGGCGGTGATGCGGGGGATGTCGAAGAATTGGCCGGTGTAGAATTGGATCCCGGGCAGGAGGAGGACGGCGGCTGTGGAGGCGTGGGCGTCGATTGTGGCGAGGATGTATTCTGTGGAGAGTAGTGGCGTTTCTTCCGGGGTTGGGGGGTTGATGAGGACCATTGCGTCTTCGGGGGTGAGGTTGTGATGGCGGATTTGCGATTCGATGGCGTAGTGGTCTGAGGGGAATGCTTTCCCTTCGAGGATGATTTTGTAGCGGTTCGCGTCTGGGCGGTAGAAGGAGGCCAGCATGAGGTGGAGGTTGGCTGTGAGGGTTTGCATTACGGCTACTTCGGAGGGTTGGGCACCGACTATGCGGGCCATTTCGGGGACGACATCGTCGTCGACGTGGAGCCAGGGGGCGAGATCACTGTCAGAGATGTCTGTGAAGTGGCCAAAGACGCCTTTCGTTGCCCAGGTATCGAGGTATTGTTGCATGTACTTTTGAGTCAGAGTTGGTTGGAGACCGAGGGAGTTGCCACAGAGATAGATGCTTGGGTCGTCATCGTCTGGTCTTTTGCTGGTTGTTGAGGATTTGGATATGGTCTTTCGTCTTAGATCGCCTTTGGTGGGAACGCGGAACATGTGCTTCAAGTCTACATCTTTGCTTGTTGATGCCATGGCGAGAGATGTCTGGTTTGTGATCAGACGAAATGGTACGAGATGTGCTATGGATAACAGGGGCGAACCCAAGCCGCGGTAACAAGGAAGTGTCGTTCAGCAAATGTTGGCAGGAAGGTTGAGAAAAGAGTAAGGAATATCGATGGAGGACTGTAGAGGTAATGCATGTAAATTCACAGACCAATGAGTGATGTTCAATACCCAGGGTCCATTACATAAGCCAGCCGACCGAAGCCGCAAGGCGCATTACCAATCCGAGAGGCGAGAGGGCAAGCATCTTGCGCGACACAACAACATACACCTACCAACCACACAACATGACGACCACTATGAATGTCTCCAGAAGGTGCCTCAAAGCGCTACCTTTACCACACAGCGCGCGCAAGGCCTGGGCGCCCGTCGCGGCAGTCCGCAGCTTCAGCTCTTCCAGTGCGCAGTTGCATCAGCCGTTGTTCCTGGACTTCCTCGCTCCATCATGGCAACAGACCAAACTACCTAGCTCAAGCGTTCGATCGCTACGTAAAGACCTTGCACCAAGAATCCAGCGCCGCGCGTTGTCCGCCTCAAGCCCAAGACACGCAATAGCTATCAAGAACCCGCGCAAAGACGAGGATGGCAACGACCTTACAATCAACATCACGCCACGCGCATCGCATCGCCTGAAAGCCATCGCCGAGAAAGACCAAAACCCCAACCTCGCACTACGAGTGGCTGTAGAATCTGGCGGGTGCCATGGCTTCCAATACCTCATGAGCCTGATCGATATCAAGGACATCGATGCGGAAGAGGACTCTGTCTTTGAGAACGAAGAAGAGGGCGAGGGTTACAGGCCAAAGGTGGTCATGGACGAGCCGAGCTTGGATCTGCTCAAGGGTAGCAATGTGGACTACACGATGGAGTTGATTGGAAGTCAATTCAAGGTGACTGGGATTCCAGGTGCGCAGAGCAGCTGTGGTTGCGGAACGAGCTTCGACATTGCACAGTAGTGGAAAATGAGAGGAGGATTGAAAGACTGAATGGGTTGTACAATTATATTCATGTGGTGCATGAGAACTACGAGCATGCCTTTACCTTCTTCAGAGCACGGCGCTGGCGGAGTCTTGTTCACATTTGTTTAATCAGGGTATGCAATTGTTATGTCATCCGGTATGCTCACCGCACTTGGTCTCGGAGAGCACGAGGGTAACGCTATTGCAAGCTCGGACGCACAGTTGATTGTAGGTTACCTCGATGGTATGCCTGCGGCAACTGAGTATGTTTATGGTGTCAAATGATGGCCGAGACGTCCACACATGCATTCATTCCCATACATGACAGCACTCGACGACCTAGAATATTCTTCCATGCACCTCACTCATCAACTCCGACCCTTACGGTAGTGAATTGTGGCGATCATGACCTAGCCCGTTTAGTAGGGCCAACAAAAGTCGATGAGAAGCCCCGCCGCCGCCAAACAACCCCACCCAAAACTGCCTTTACCCTTGCTGTGCTGTGTTGATCGCTGCTGCCGTTGCCTGACGTTTCACCTGCTGCTGCTGACTTCCATCTTCACTCCACTCTTCACTCAAGAAATCCTCCCTTCTCTTCCTCCTTCCTCTCTCACCTTTGATACCCCCTCTCTCGTACCATTGCAATCATGAGCGTCAGCACCGTCGAGACCAAGCCTTTCCAGGACCAGAAGCCGGGAACGTAAGTCAATACCCCTCCTTGACCGCAAGATTGGACTAGACATTGGAAAACGTGGTACGAACCATGTGTTTGCCAATAGAGTTTGCCATGCTTGACAGAGACGATCGCATATGGCATGCAAAGTGGACATGACAACAGCTGCACGATAGGGCACGCAATCACACGACACCTGCTAACACTACCCCTCACAGCTCCGGTCTTCGCAAGAAGGTCAAGGTCTTCCAGCAGCCCAACTACTCCGAGAACTTCGTTACCGCCATCCTCAACTCCATCCCCGAAGGTGCCGAGGGCGCCTCGCTCGTCGTCGGCGGTGATGGCCGCTACTACAACCCCGAGGTCACCCAGATCATTGCAAAGATCGGTGCCGCATACGGCGTCAAGAAGCTTCTGATCGGTCAGAATGGCATAATGTCCACCCCGGCCGCCAGCCACCTCATCCGCATCCGCAAGGCCACTGGTGGTATCTTGCTCACTGCCTCTCACAACCCCGGTGGTCCTAACGAAGACTTCGGCATCAAGTACAACCTCGCCAACGGCGCTCCGGCTCCCGAGAGCGTTACCAACAAGATGTTCGAGAACTCCAAGACCATCACCTCATACAAGATCGCGGACATCCCCGATGTTGACCTGTCCACCATTGGCACCAAGACCTACGGCCCGCTCGAGGTCGAGATCGTCGACAGCACCAAGGACTACGTCGAGATGCTCAAGGACATCTTCGACTTTGACCTGATCAAGAAGTTCCTCGCCGAGCACAAGGACTTCAAGGTTCTCTTCGACGGCCTCAACGGCGTCACTGGCGACTACGGTGTCCAGGTCTTCGAGAAGGAGCTTGGAATCAAGGGTAGCACCCAGAACTGCACACCCCAGCCCGACTTTGGCGGCTTCCACCCCGACCCCAACCTCGTCTACGCCCACACTCTCGTCGACGCTGTTGAGAAGGGTCAAATTCACTTTGGCGCCGCCTCTGACGGTGACGGTGACCGCAACATGATCTACGGCGCTGGCTCTTTCGTCTCGCCTGGTGATTCGCTCGCCATCATTGCCCACCACGCCGAGCTCATCCCCTACTTCAAGAAGCAGGGTGTTTACGGTCTCGCACGCTCCATGCCTACTTCTGGTGCCGTCGACCTTGTTGCCAAGAAGAAGGGTCTCGAGTCTTACGAGGTTCCCACCGGCTGGAAGTTCTTCTGCGGTCTCTTCGATGCTAAGAAGATGAGCATCTGCGGTGAAGAGTCCTTCGGTACTGGCTCCAACCACATCCGCGAGAAGGACGGTCTCTGGGCCGTCGTCGCCTGGTTGAACATCATCGCCGGCGTTGGCCAGCAGACCGGCACCACCCCGAGCATCAAGAGCATCCAGCAGGACTTCTGGAGCATCTACGGTCGCTCCTTCTTCACCCGCTACGACTACGAGGGCTGCAAGAGCGAAGACGCCGCCAAGATGGTCGCCCACGTCAACGAGCTCATCGGCCCCAAGAAGAGCGAGTTCGTCGGCTCCACCGTCGCCGGCCGCAAGGTCATCGAGGCCGACGACTTCTCCTACACCGACCTTGACGGCAGCGTCAGCAAGAACCAGGGCATCTACGTCAAGTTCGACGATGGCAGCCGCATTGTCGTCCGTCTTTCCGGCACCGGTTCCAGCGGCGCCACTATTCGCCTGTACGTCGAGAAGCACGAGTCCGACCCGAGCAAGTTCGGCCTTGACGCCCAGGAGTACCTCAAGGACAACGTCAAGCTCGCCACCGACCTCCTTAAGCTGCAGGAGTTCATTGGTCGTGTCGAGCCTGACGTTAGGACTTGAATGTGTCGTGTACTAGAACGTGACGAGGTATGAGATTGAGCATTCGGAGCGGGAGTAAAGAACACAAAAGTATATCCAGTTGAGACAGCGTGTCGCATGTGTGCATAACATAGAAAGGGAAGCGGGAGGGGATGTAAACCCCTCGTGAACATGACGAAATGGGAAATAATGAACCTTTTTCCAAGACACACCAATGTGCCATTTGCAAGTGAGAGAAAGAGAGAAATAGAGATCTGTTAGGAACTTTTGTGTGATTGTGATGTTCAAGTCCGTAACACTATGGATTAAGACTATACAGGCCGTTGAACCGTACAAAAGAAAAAGTATGTAAAATTATGCGTAGTGCACGTGAGTACTGCCCACACCGAAAAGGAAACATCCATATCTACAACTTCCACACCATCAATAACTCACCACTCAAAGCTCCTCGTTAGCAGTCTCCTCAGCATTCCCCTGGCCATGACCCTGTCCATTGCTGTGCCCATGCCCATGAGAATGCGAGTGAGAGTGCGCACCGCTAGCCTGCCTGTGCCCACTGCTGCTGCTGAACCCTCCACCACTGCTCTTCACAGTCCTGGTGACTCTCGACGAAGCGCCGCCTGACTGGGCGTGGGCTTCGGAAGAAGCTTGCAGGGCTCGCAGCTGTGCGTCGCGCTCTTCGCGGAAGGTCTCGAGTTCGCGGCACTTCTTGTCGAAGAGGGAGACGTAGTGGTCGCGGTTGCGGTCGGCTTCGTTGCGCGCGGTGACGGCGTGGTCGCGCAGTTCGCGGGCGTTGCTGAGGGCTGCGGTGAGGGATTCGATTTCGATCTTGTATTCGGCGGATTCCTAGGGGAGGGGAGAGGGGTTAGTTGGTGTTGATTTGTGAATCGGATCGGGATGATGAGGTAGCTCTGAGGTAGGGCGGTCAGGTAGGTGAACTTACATTACCCATCTGGTCGAAAGTCTCCATCGTCTCTTCGTACTCGGTCTGGTAGTTCTCGAGCTGCTGGCGGGCCTCGTCACGTTCGTTGTTGAGGTGCTCGTGGTGGGCGAGAGCGTTGGCCAGCTTCTCCTTGAGAGTGGCAATCTCCCTCTCCAGCGGGCCGTGGGAGGAGCGGGCATCGTCGCGCAGCCTCTCGGTCTCGCTGATGGTTTCCTTGAGGCGGAGGGTCTCGCTGCGGAGCTCGGAGACGTTGATGTCGTGTCTGTGAATCTGCTCTTGCAGGGTGGTGATCTGGCGCTGGGCGTCGGCGAGCTTGCGGCGTTCGACGTCGACGTCGTCTTTGAGGTTGTCTCTTTCGGCGTTGGAGTGGCGGAGTTGGTCGATCTTGTCGTCGAGCTCTGGGCAGGATTGTTAGTATGGATGATTCTGTTTGTGGATTTCGGTTGGCGCGGGTGATTACTTACGAGTCTTGGTGGTCTGCAGCTCGATGGTGATGTGGCTGACCTTCTCGTCAGAGGTAGTGGCATCGCGCTGGCTCTTCTGCAGACGCGAGTTCAGGTCTGCAACGTGAGCCTCATGGACACCAATGCGAGTAACCTTGTCTTTAATCTCGTGGCGCAGGCGGTCGAGAGTAGTGACGTGCTCATCACGCTCCAGCTCAGTGGTGTGAAGCGTGGAGCGAAGGTTGTTAGTCTCACGCTGGAGGGTGTTGTACTTGTCAGTCCACTGCTCAAGGTCCCTGATGGCATCGCCGTGTCTGGCGTTGGCACGCTTGAGCTCATCTTCAAGACGGCCCTTCTCATAGAGGAACTCTGCACTCTCGTGCTCGAAGACACGGATTCGCTCGTTGGAGTGAGTAACCTCCTTGGTCCTTACGTCGAGAGTGCTGGTGAGGTCGCTGTTCCTGCTCTTGTAGTCCCCAAGTTCTCTGGTCACGTTGCGGAAGTCGCTCCGGAGTCTCTCGACATCGCGAAGAGCATTGTCACGCTCAGCGTGGGCGTCGTGGATCTGGGTGTTCTTTGCTTCGAGCTCAGCGAGACGAGTGTCGTGGTGAAGCTGCAAGCTCGAAAGCTTTGACTGCAACGTGGTGTAGTCCTTACGCACACGGTCCTGTAGGTTATTGTTAGAAAGAGCTTGGTACAAAATGATTTTCGTTATGACTTACCAATTGCTGATCGCGCTCAACAATCGTTTTCTCGTGATCGTTGGTAGTGTTGTTGCGGATGGCGATGATGGCAAGAAGCCTGTCATGCTCATCTTTGGCCGAGCGGAGCTCGGTGTCTCTGTCATCGTGCTCGTCAAGTCTGAGTCTCTCGGACTCCTCATACTCATCGATACGAAGCATGAGTTCCTCACGCTCGCGGTCGAACGACTCGCGATCGGCCATCAGCTGCAGCCAGAACTCCTTGAAGGAAGATGCTTCCCTGGTGGCGGAAGTCATCACCTCCATGAGCGAGGTGAACTTGGATTCGGCCTGAGAAGTAATCTCTGCGGACATTCTGCTGCGGTGGTTGGCCAGGTAGGAGCTCTGCCTGCGCGAGCCGCTGGTAGTCAACATGCGAGAGCGACTAGCGAGCTTCGAGCCACCTCCAACGACGCTGTGAGCTCCGGATGTCCTCCTCGCGTTGGAGTTGCGTAGGGAGGCGTGGCGAGGGAATTGAGAGATACCTCCCACTTCGGAACGGGTATCTTGCTCATGATCATGAGCTTTGATGTTCAGCATGGTGAGCTTCTCTGGAGTGACGTCCATGCCAGCACCGAAGAGGCCGGCCGTAACGCGGCCTTGGTCAATGTCGCTCTGGACCATTTTGGCGGTATTGCAAAAGAAGAGGTATGGAAGGATAGGGAAGAGTGATTTGGAGAGAACGAAGGGGCAGGCGCGGGTTGGAAAGATGGATGATTTATTATACGCTCACTGACTTGCCATCGAGATAGCCAGACGAATGGATACAGCTTCGTCATGTTGGAGCTCAGATCTTCCACACCAGTTCAATAGCACATCCTAGCCTTGCATTAACGTGCAGTCTCCGCAATACCGAGGGAGGGTCTCTCTGGCCATTGGGTCCATTGTGGCGGGTTTGAGATGGCGTCTGGGCAAGAGACAGCGAAACGGAGTTGCCGGCATGCAATGCACGCATTAGTGCGAAGACATACAAATATCGAAGAGTGTTCGCATGTGCAGTGTGCTGATGCAAAGAAGTTGGTGTGGCGTAGCTCAAGCTTGAGGTTTACCTACCTCAGCTTGCTCGAGCTGTCCTATCGAGATCTCGGACTACTGTATCTGGCGTGATTGACATTGCATTGGCGAGAAGGCAAGGCGCGTGAATGATCGACGCGCATATTGCGAGGTAATCTAAGTGAAGGAGACATCCCGGGCTGTGTCCGACTTGTAAGCATGTCAATAACAGAGCATCGCCGGGTATTGCTGATGAAGGCTTGAACAGCTCGTCCTTTGCGGCTGGCGCGGTTCATCGCCAGCCACAGGCTCGTGAACGAGAAGTGGATTCCCGGGCCGGTCTTGGAGGCGTAGGCTAGATTGGAGAGGCAGCTGATGTGTGAGATCACTGAGATGATGATGATGATCTTGTGCAAGAACATCTCCTAGTCTTGAGTCTTGACGGGCGGGGAGAGCTCAGAGGTGCAGGAGTCGCGTTGTAAATTCGGAGACTTGATGACATGAGGTGGAGTCGTGCCGGGAAGAAGGCATTGGAACTTACGCTTTAGGAAGTCACAGAAACCAACAGCTTTTTCGGGGGGATCGCTGCATGGGTGGCGGGACGGCTCAGAGGTCCGCCGCGTCACGACCCATTTTATCCTTCTCCGCAGCATCGACCTGATCCTTGTTGATCGACTCCTCCGACATACACTATTCACACTATTCCATCTACTGCAGGGTCGTCTAGGGCTCGTGACACTCATTCGGTCGAAAGAGAACTCGATATCCAGATGTTAGCTCGTCAATCTGGCCAACTGGCGCCTCGTGGATTGATTCCATAGATCGGAGCCTCGGAGGCCACCACTGCCATCCACAATCTGACATCGGTATCACGTTCCTTACGACAACTTGATTTATCAAGGAGAGAGACAGTTCCATGGTGAACATGGCCAAGGACCCACTCGGAGCACCCGTGGAAGTTCATGTGGCAGGCGTTACATGAGCCTGTCACTGGAAGTCTGGTGCAATCTTCTAATACTCTTGGCTGTGTCAATATCAAATTCCCGTCGTCTTGCCTATGCCGTTACAACAAAAGTCAACACACGTATTGGCTCGCATACGAGCTCAGGACTTCTTGGAAGGACTGGCCGATATTGCAGACGATGCATTTTTCCTCACTCGGGAAACCTATTTAGAGCTTACAGTTGGGAGATGCGCAGGAGAGATGGACTCCACCATGGCCTTGCCAGCAAACATTTAGAGCTTCAACTTCGACTGACTTGTGAGAGCTTACAACTGCACAGCTCAGTCGTAAAGCTGGTAGATCTTAGCGTTTCAAAGAGCAAAAGGGTCCCAGACCATCTGTCTGCTCCGTCTATAATGCAATGCGCTAACCGAGTATGCCAGTACAATCCTGGAAGCCCTGTAGCTGCTCTTCGGGAACACCAAGCACACTCAGCTTGTATGCTGCAGCTTGGAACGCCTCAGCCCAAGTAGCTGAAAGAAGTGTCAGAACACGAGTGCTGAGATGAAAAGCAAAGGGCACCCACCTTGGTTCCCGGCAAACTCCATGAAAGCTGCACCGGATGCAGTGCTTGGATTTGCAAGATTCACATCCGAATCGAATCGGAACACGCCACGCGGTGTTGTTTTCTCCTGGGTCTGCGAATAGTACTTCACATCCCATGATCTCGGCGTACTGTCTTGCGGACCTGCTTCATGTTAACCAGGACTTCCCAAAAGTGAGCTACCGTGCCAGCAAGATACTTACTTCCAGATGGGATGCCGTTCGCCTGCTGCGCAAATGCTCTTGAGACCGAGTGAGCGCCTATCAGAGCAGCGAGCTCTCGAGGACTGATTCCTTTGTCGGCCCATAACTGGATTAAGACCTCGTATTTGGCTTTCGATCCGAACGCTTCAGGCAAAGTGCCTTCTGGTGCTGCTTGGGTCGTATCTTCTCGGCCAATGACCTGCGACGGCTTGTCAGCTCAATGTTGAGGAATTGAGCCTTGTGCTCTCGAATGACCAGGATTTAATGCCTACCGTTCTCACTGTTGGACCACCTTGACAGCTGCGAGTCCCAAGATTTCCTGCTGCCTGTACGAAATCCGCTGCGCCAACACCTTTGCTTTTGTACTGATTGTATTTTCCCAGGAGGAAGTCACGATACCCTTGCAACGGGTCGTTGATGCTTCTGGCAATCTCTCCATCGTTCAACAGCAGCGATCCGTCTGCACCGCCGCTCGCAGGACTGTAGGGTTCGTTCTTGGAAGAGTAGCCGGCTGCTCGAGCATGATCAATATGGGCGACACTGCGCATTGGGCCTCTGGGAGCCGCTTACCGGCATCGTGGAAGGCGAACCTGATCGCATCAGCTGCAAGTCGAGTGCAGCCGAAGAAGCTTGGCTTCAAGTCGGCGGCAATGTCGAACCAGACTTGTGGGCACGATCCATTGGCCGTAAGTGTTGTGGGTTGTTCCAACGCCGATCTCCTTTGGGATCTGGATAACAGTTCCAAGTCCGCAGCCGTGCAGAGACCGACGACGCACGTCAGGAGTATGCTGGCTCTCATACTGGCGGCGTAGTGATTTGAGAAGGTCGCGGTAGAGATCTCGCCGTTGGTGTCTCGACGACGCCGAGTTTCTTAATGGAAACTTTTGGCCACCGAAAGGCCACAGGAGAGGTTTTTGAGGAGACTTGGAAAGTCTTCGTCTTCGCGCAATGGATGCTTTGACAAGGTAGTTGTTGGGTTTGCTAGATGCTGACATGCGTCGACGCAACCCGAATTACATCCACTCACATCATCCACTGTTAGGTCACCAGCCTTACTGCGATCACTATGGTTTCTAATCTCCGGCTAGCGCTGATGTATTGAATGCGGCTGTTGATCACCAGACGCCAAATTCGTAGACATGCCACATTCCTGAGAGATATCACTGGGAGAGCTGCCGTTGTACTGTCGCGATGTATCGTCGCCACTTGAGGACCTCGGATGAACTCTCAGATGCCATTTTCTCGGATACAAAAGGTTTGGAGGGTTTCATGGCACACAACGTCTGTTGTAGCAGCTTTGACGGATATTGCTGGCGCGTAATACAGTAGAATCAGTTCGCAGGCCACGTGTTTCAAACATTTGGGATAATCCTCGCAGAATAAGACGATTTCGTAGACGCACCTGACTGTAAGCCAGTTGGGCATATAGCATGCCTTACTTGACTCCAATATTTGGTGGCTGATGTGTCCGCTGTCAGAAGTGAGAAGCCTCGCGGCTTATACGTACCCGCCTCAGCCGCCTAAGCCTCATGCGCGGTGTAGACGACAGATTGTGATCTTCAGTCAGGATTACGGGCGACTCAAGCCTGAGCTGTTGGGCTTTGTTTGCAGTACTATAAAGGTACATGCAAGTCAGCAGCTACGTGACGCAGCCTTGCGCAAGTTGTCGACGACCTCTTCCATGTACAGTACCTAGCCTACGGCCGTAGGCTTGAAAGCAACCACGGCAACTGGCAATAACGTCAGAACACGGTCACGCGACGCACGCATGATGTTTTGCTACTTGATGTGGGGCTGGGGTTTGAGGTTTCGCTTGAGTCGAACCATACTCACCTACGTTGAGCCTTGTGAGGCTGCTCAATGGAAATTAGCATGGCAACTCTTTGGGACCAGCAGCTACAGTACTGAAGTAGCATACTACACGTGCCGGCGAGAGCGAAGATCTGGATGCGTCTCTAGACTTGTACTCAGACCTGCTGAAGAGTATTGAGCATTGCGTGATTCTCATTAGTCACAGAAGGGCGCCTCGCAATTCGTTCCAGCCCATCTCGCCTGCTGTAAACATTGAGAGCCGTCATCTGCCAATCGATCGAACGGAGCTACAAAGGCCATGAGATTAGACTCTGGAGCTCCAGCGTTGCAAGTTCCGTAGCAATATGCAACAAATATAATCCATGCAAAAAAAGACCGAAGCACATAGAACAGGCTGCATCGATCCGATCAGTATGTTGTGTCTACAACCATGGAGGTACAGTCGGCGTGTACTCACAACACAACGATCGACACCATCCACTGCGCTTGCATTAATGCGCATGCACTCGTTGCCGGAGAGGTCGCTGCATCGCATTGCTTTTCGAGATACCAGGGTCTTGTAGACAAATGGTCGTGGTCACTGAGGTCGCCGGCAGACTGGCCACTCAAGCTCGCATACCAGAGGCCGCTGAGAAGAATGTCGTAAAACAGTTCGATGCATCCAAGTCGGTACTTGCAACAAATCAGGAGCCACCTCAACGCGCAGACAGCGACGCCAACGGCGGCGACGGCCAAATTCGATTGCTCGACGCTGTGTTGGATTGGAGTTAGCAAATGTCGACTTCGAGCGAATTCGTCCAATGCAAAGCCCGTTAAGAGTCTTCTTACCCTTCACTCCAAATGAACGGCACCGGAGGAGGTGTTTTGTAATTTGCGTAGAAGTACACTCGTTCGTGCGGATCTGAGTTCCAGCCATGCTCGGCTCCAGTTGCCCAGAGCGAGGTTCGGAAGTGATGAGGGTAAGAAGCAACAGAAAGCGATATGCAAATGGCGACGACGATGGTCTCGATTGTGAGTCCCAGCTTGCCATGTGAATGATTCACCGGCTTAACTTTTGTTCTTGATGGCAGTTCTGCTTCAACCATTGTGCGTATGGGGGAAAGCGACATCATGCGGAAGAAACGATTCGCTACATGTCGTATTTCTGTACTTGACCTGTATTTTGTTGGAAGACACTGAGACGCTGATAGCACCATCTAAGCAGGCGGAGATCCGCATGACCATATTGCGCGCACGTTGTATGAGCATGTATTCACGCTTTGGGTTAGGCCAACGTCGAGTTTGAGCATGTTGGAGTACAACGGCAACACCAACTGGCAAGTAAGATTTTCTGATTTCGGGTGTCATTCATTCATTCGCTTATTGACGAGCTAACATCGTGATGTGAGGATGCTTGACAGCGTATGTAGATCATTGCTACGTATCCGCAATCGGTGTTCGAGATGAATTGATGTCCTGGAAGCATAACGTAAGCGGGCTGAAGTTGGAGTCCACATATAATTGTGGAAACTTACTCAAAAGGACTCTTTGTGAACTTCAAATCATCGCGCACTTCAGCACATCAAGTGATGATGACTTTGTGTATTTTTACTACATGTGGTCAGTCTCGGGTTCCACTTTTACCCAGTCTCTTGGATCGTGTACCTTGGATTCGGTGTTGCAGGACGAGCACTTGCAGCTGCCGGGCTGGCAGGTGCAGTTGGTGCAGGTGCAGGAGGCGTTGGAGCAGGCCATCGTGAAGGAAGTTTGGGTTGGGATGGAGAAGGTTAAGTAATGGTATTGAATGGTTGTCGCTGTCGGATGAAATGTCGAAAGCTTCTGGTTCAGGGAAAGTACCTGACTCTTATACGGAAACTCTCCACCACCTGGCTCTTTCTTTGGGTCTGTACAGGTGGCAAGTGGCCGATTCCAATCTCTGCTCTCGGCAAAATGAGGTCCATCCGTGTCAAGGTGCAGATTGTAGCGCCAGTATCCATCTCAACAGAGATACTTTGGCCTTGGCTTGGCCCACAGCAAGTGTCTAGACTCCAGTCTCATTGTTTTCCGGTTCGATAGGGACGAGAAAACCTCAAAGGTAGCACGGTTTTGACAGTTTGTGGATGTCACTTACTCCAGATGTTGTGATCAGTTGGTTCGTTCTGTCCAAACCAATTTCCAGAGTAAGCTTTGAAGGTTTGTTTCCCTGAGTAAGAAAAGTGATAAAGGAGTGCTGCATATCTTATTATTGCCAAGCGCGGGAGTCGTGTATGCCTTTAAGCGAGCGAATTTCATCTATTTTCTTTGCTGCAGTGGAGTGAGCAGGCACTCTCCGAGTGGCTTATGTAGCTCGGGGTAGTATACCTGGTGGGTTACTCAGCCGAGGTTCGCCTGCTATCGACGCTAGAAACATGAACCTGCAGAAGGGCGTGCAATTGCTGTTCGTATTGGATTCATGAGATCGGCATGAACCTCTCACTCCTTATCGTTTGCAGTACGATGGTCCACTTCGTTGCTTCCCGAGCTGAGGCTCACTGGCCACTTGGCATGATATTGGAAGGGCATCTTCCGTGAAGACTGGAACGCAGGGACAAGTGTTGGCGTTGGTGACGGTGATGGCACTGTCGATGTTGATGCAGGACTGTTGATGCGGAGATGATATTGCAAACCTCGTAGTACTTATCAGAAGGGTGATTTTCCGCTTGGGTGCCTTAGGCATACAAGCTTATCGATTGGTGCCATCATTGAGCCAATCAGATCACTGCGGCACTCTTTACGCGCTAGTGGATGACCTACACGCTAGCAATTCCATGTCGATGAAAACCGTCTGGTATTTGACTTTTCTGTAGTAGCAGTGCGGTGCGGCGACTAACAGACTGGACGCGTCAAGAAATGTGACTTGGGAAAAGAAAAATCCCACAACGACATTGGTGAATAATATCACCCTCTAGTCCGACTAATTCGATGTGGTGTCAGCTCTTTCACATCCAGGAATGTTGATGAAAGAGTAAACTGTCAAGCACAATTCGTATTGAGACCGAACAATGGTTCTTTGATGGTCGGTCGATTCGATCAGCTGACATCTTTCTAGTCTCGCTCTCAAGTCTCCATTCATTTCTCAGCAATCAAAGTTGCACTGAATGGCATCGACGCCCTGAAGACCGCTCGTCCCACCGGTGTTGAAGCAGTTGCCCTGCGTGTAGCTGGCACCATTGTATTGGTATCGGACGCCACCGATGTTTCCAATTCCGATAGTACTGGCACCGAAGTACAGATGAGGCCCGTACGTGGTCGTGTAATCGGCGCTGAAACCAGGAGAGTTTCTTTGCAGTCCTCCACTGGCAATGATGTTGTCGCAGTTGCCGCCCACGACCTTTACACCGCTGCCACCGACTGTAGAGCCTTTAATTCCAAAGGATGCAAGTGAAGCCCATACTATGACAGCGCATTTATGGTCTCCGGGAGCGTGGCACATTTGCACGTCTCTGCCCTGGACGGTTGTTAGAAGAGGAGTGCTTCTCGTTATTGTGGTTACTGACCTTGAGTCTTGCCATTGAGTCGTGGGTCGATGTCGGTGCTGCTCCGATTCCAATCGCCAGAGACGCGATACTGATCACTGCGCTGGACTTCATGTCGACTAACATTGTATAGTTAATGGCCTTGTTCATTGTTTTTCTTCATGATATAAGACATACATACCGAATCGTGGGTTTCTGAAAAGCAATGATGTGAATGGAAGTGGAGTAAATCGCGATATGAGGAACGACAACTGATGATGGAAATGATGGATACTTATACTGTTGAACAATCGCTTTCGAGGATACACGCTCCACGGTTTCCAATGTTAACAGGGTTTAAAGTGAATGCGAATAGGATGCGCGATTTCCAGGTTGTGGCTTAATGCTGGTAGCACGTTGAAGCACGTTGAAGCTCGTAGTATGATAGCATCGTTCAACATATCTTGCGCCTTCTGCGTTCACATTGATCCATCGAAAGTCTCTATATCGGGTGACTTATAGAGTTGTCACCCAAGGAAGTCAAAATACTGCCAGAAGGTGATATCGATTTGGGTTCAACCACGGTTAGTGTTAGTCCACAGCGAAGGATTCTGAGTGGAGAAACCATCAAGGTTACAACAAGTTAAGGTTACGAGGATGCGCATCACAGTCGTATTCACGGATCACTGCTCTCAATGTTATGCTGCAACCCGTACCTGCTCGGACTTCTATGTAATTCGATTTCATGATCGCACGCGTGCTCTCCGTCTTCCGTGAATCGCAAGGTCCCGTATTTCGACACGAATGCAGCGTGCATGGGGTGGTTGTTCTACAAGTGAAGCCCTGAAGGGCTCCCCTAGAACCGGCCTGGTCATTTTGTCGCAAGACCGATCAAACCGACATTCTTTTGACCTGACCAAGGCGAATGAAATTGGCTTCGGCCTAGAGTCAACGAAGAACACACTAAACGATGCGGAACTGCTAAAGGAAGCGGCGGTCACTCCGAGGCCACCTATATCGATTCCAACTGATCTGTTTCCCATGGAGGTGGGAGGTGATGCCCACAGGTATCTTCAATGCGTCCCAAAATTTCACCAACTATCAGCTGGTTCGAGTTCTGAGGCGATGTGCACCTCAGCGCAAGGATGTTCATGTGCTTCGCATGGATTCGATATTTGCCAATCTGATAGAGACGGAGTATACCGTCGGTGTGGTGTTTGCTTACGCGTGTATACTTTCGGCCACTCCGCAATCAACAAGCTAACCAAAGCTCTAAGCTCGACAATGCCTGCGTTTCATCGCTTAGCGAGCTAAATAAGGCGGTTTGTTGTCGTAAAGCGTACAGCAACAAGGAACGAAGGATCAGTGGGGCTCTCCAGGTTTCGCGGGTAGTTGGGGTTGACCTACAGCGTGGACTACTACTTGGACTCTGCGGCGACCGACCCGACTCCGACTCGATCGTGCAGCAATGGTAGGCTGGCTGAGCTGGGTCACTTTCAGACATCGTTGAGAATGCCAAGGACATACATGTGCATTCTGTCCTGTGGGCGGCTTGTATTTTATCGTGAGCTCATGACCTAGCCGGCGATCCTTGAGAGATCTTCGCTACAAAAGGTGAGGAGCGGCGATGGTGAACAAGCAGTCTACTGACATGATCGGTATTCACAGGCTTCATAGTCCATTTAACCCGACATTCCATCTTCAAAACTCAACAGGAAGGTTGCGCTCCAGGTGTCCGACCCAACGCGGTGGGTTCTTAGCTCTCTGGAAGTTCGAGTCGCTCGTTACCATCAAGTCCTCGATCGCGCTGGCATATTTGACGAGGAGGGCTTCGCTGAAAGCGGTGCCCAGCACGGCCAAGCTGAACGGCATGTTGCTGAAAGAGTGCACCGATGCAGGGACAGTGATGATGGGGTACCCAGCCTGTGCAGCTACTTGAACGCTCTGTGCGACATCAGGCGGAATCAAGAGAGCGTGAAGTTGATCACCTCCGTTCGCCAATGCTGCGTCGATGCCCTCTTTCCGAGTGGTGCGCTGGCAGAAGGACAGGGCCTGCCAGTAGGTCTCGTCTTTGACGCCCTTTGTTTCGAGAGACGCCAGGAGACCATCTTGGCCGGAGCCAAAAGCGGGATGAATGCCAGGAGTCCCACCTTCGGTGCCAACGTTATCGATGTTGTACTGAACGATGTCCTCCAGAGACTTCATGTCTGTGTTGGTGACCTCGGAGAGATATGTGGCGATGTTGTTGTAGAAGTCACTCTTGATGTAGGTGTAAGAGGACTCGTTGGGATAGCCCCGAGTCGAGCCATAGTCCCTGTTTCAAACTGTTAATGATAACACGACTTTGCCGACGGTGTTGCGGTCGCTTACCAGTTCCACCCATCAGGACTCACGATTTGCTCGGCGTGAGGTAGCTCAGTACCGTTGACAACGGTTGCACCTGCTTCCTCGATCATGTTTATCATAGCATTGAGAACGTCGAGTTGCTCTTGGTCGGCGTACTTCCAGAACGACTCCCAAGGAATCCCAAACTTGGCATCTTTCAGTGCTTCTGCCTTGCTGAGATATTGCGCATAGCCCGTATCAGGTGTCTTTCCACTCTGTGCCGAGGTATAGTTATCGCGCTCATCGACACCGTAGATGGCGTCGAGCGCATAAACGGCATCAGCCACCGTCTTGCCGAAAGTGCCTATAGTGTCTTGGTGTTCACTCTCTGGGATGACGCCAGCTCGAGAAGTCAGACCCACGGTTGGCTTGATACCCACGATGGCGTTCCGCATTGCCGGATTGATGACACTGCCGTCTGTTTCGGTCCCAAGGCTGAAGGGAACCACATTGTTGGCGACCGAGATTGCACTGCCTGAGCTGCTGCCGCCAGGGTTGACGGTGAAGTTGTAGGCACTCCTGGCTTGTCCTCCACGTGCAGAGTAGCCTTCGGAGTAGTTGTTACTGCGCATGTCGGCCCATTCGCTAAGAGTGGCCTTTCCCATGAGTACAGCGCCGGCATCTCGCAGTTTCTGTACGACATGAGCGTCGCGTGGGATTATGGAGCCCTGGAGGGCCCAGCTACCTGCAGTCGTCTGCATTTTGTCTTTTGATCCAATGTTGTCCTTGACGAGATAAGGGATGCCGTGCAGATTGGACCGAACACTGCCCTGGCTCCGTTCCTGGTCTAAGGAAGCGGCGATGTCCATAGCATCCGGGTTGATCTCAAGCACGGAGCTATGAGAGACAAGTTAGCCAATCGCAGCATGCGCATTTTATACCACGGCTGATCTTACTTGATGTACTGATTTGTCTGATAGTATCTCTGCATGTAGCATGACAGCAGCTGTACGCTTGACAGATTCGAGTTCGTCATGTACTGCTGCAACTCGTCGATGGTGACCTCCTCGATACTGAAGCCCTTGCAGAGCGGCATCGCGTGCCATGCTGCCACAGAAGCATTGCTGTAAGAAGTCGACGGCGATTGTACTCTGTCTTCGGGGGCAGCTGTTGCGCCCGCCACAAGTGTGGCGACGATGCTCGCGAGAAAGATCATGCTGTGGTCACGAAGACTCACGCCAGCCTATAGTACGGAAGGTTTGAAGGCTGCAGTTGCGCTGTGCTGTCGCGCAAGAGGGGTGTCTTACCTTATCTAAGTGGCAAGAGTTTGACGCCTCTTCACGCAGAGCCAAAGGATGCCCTCATGGCACGGTTGTCGTCGAGGTCCACATGGATGGCGGATTGAGACGCAAGATGCAACTCTACTCGAGCCGACTGAGTGTCGTTCCACGGATCTCCAAGAAGAAGCGAGCAAGAAAGCATCATGCACGCACGGCCCTTGGGCCATCAGGGCATCTCTCCGCTTCATTGGCGGCGATCTTCGGCGCCATGTCTTACTGTATGTACGGCGGCAACCATTTTCTTCGGAAATCTCCGAGCGATATGCATCGCTTTCTTGATGACGAACATCGTGCTTGGAAAATCAGTGGGTAGAAGTCCAAGCCTTTGCTACATGCGACGAAAAAGGGCTGTGTACTGACGGCAGAGAAAGTCCACTTCCAGGCCGCGACAAACTGCCAAACGGCTTCCACCTACCGAGTGGCGAATACCGGCAGATGCTCCGGACAAATGTGAAAGATTGCCACAGTTGATAGTCTGAACTCTATGCTCGTCACACATGGTCGGGTCCATGGATCGATCTCGCCGGCCTCTCTGGAGACTAATAAATCGGAACAGGCTAGTAGCAGAGTCGCCGGTATCTATCTCGATATATTGTTCCCCGAGAGCCGGCCCACCGTCAATTGCGTCTTAACCATTTAGCTCGAACCGTTTCCCAAGTGTCAGATGGCCCATATCCAGCCTTAAGAGGAAACCCCACGGTCGCACAAAGTCATTTGATTACTATCCATTCGCCATGGACAGCGCATGAAGTACCTGTCGTTCCCGGTTCAGACCAGTACGCTCCGAAAGGAATATTTGGACGACTGGCCTGCGCCTGAAAAAACAATGGCGTCTCCCACGAATACTGAACTTATCGAAGCTGCTCTGGTTGATCCGTCGAATGAGATACCTGCAGATGTGACTCTGGCCTTTTTGCAAGAGAGCAAGGATCGTGGCGCAATCATAGCAATCCTGGTTATCACCAGTTTTGTCATGGTGGTGGTCGCAGTGCGCTGCTATGCTCGTTGTGCATCTGCCAGAGGATTTGGTCTCGATGACTGGATGGCGGTGACGGCTTTGGTCAGTGGCGTGAAAGACATCACGTTCAAGCGCAATGCTGACAAGTCATGTAGGCTACGCTCATCTCATTTTCAGTACTCGCCGTCATCCTCATCCATCTTGGCTCTGGTCGACATTTTGCTTACATCCAATATGTTCTGGACGATGCAATCGTTCGTCGAACTGAGGTTTTGGACTTCTGGGCACACCTGGTCTACACGACCAGTCTGCTAGTCTGTAGGCTCTCCGGTCTGGCCTTCTTCGCTCGGATAGCGGATCGCCAACGAAAGCTGACATGGGCGATTCGCATCACCGCAGCAACCATGACGGCACTCTGGCTTCCGCAGATGGCCCTGATAATCTTCCATTGTTCTCCTGTGACAGCTCTATGGCCATACACATTTGAAGCAAATGCGGAGAAGTTCGATTGCTTGCAGTGGGGGATTGTATATGTCACCAACAGCGCCATATCTCTCTTGTGCGACTTGGCACTCTTCGCCATTCCTGCAGTCATCATCAAGGAGCTTAAGATCGACACGCGGGATAAACTAAAACTCGCGAGTATAATGATGCCTGGCTTGCTGGTGATTGCATTGTCCAGCGCAAGAATGTACCTAGTGATCGTTGGCCAGTGGGAGGTAAGTTTTTCCGTGCAAAGTGAACTCGCAATGCGTATGCTGACGTGAGCCGACATACAGCCAGACCAATCCTGGAGCTACAACGGCCTGCTGACCATAGAAGTGGCCGAGATTGGCTCGACGCTTGTTGCTCTGTCCGTTCCAGCGCTGAAGCCTTTCTTCGGGAAGTTCTTCACTTTCCTCGATACAACTTTCATAACGAACGCCTCTTCGCGTGCCGGGAACACCAGCAAACGAGAGAGCGCAATGGGCCTGATACATTGGAGGAGAAAGGAAGTCAGCACCCACAGCGTTCCTAGCGAGATCAGAGTGAGGCACAGTCTTGCGGTTGCGAACGAAGAGCAAGGCATCCACCACAAATGGAGCAACTCTTCCCATACCGCAGTTGTATCGAGCGCGGGAGGGCGCAGTGTTGCGAGTGCTCATTCGAATGAGCATTTGGATTACTGGGCCAATGGCAGTGCTCCTCAAAGATAGTGATGGCCAGTAGCCGGTATATTGCAAGCGCGTCTGAAGCTCCTGGAGCCATGTCACTCCGAGAGATAATGTGCAGGCATCCACAGTAATCCTGTCTCGACGTGAGATCAGATTGACAATGTCCAAAGAAGCATAGATCGCCTCTCCTGCAGTCAGCGACTACCGGTTGCGTCTCATTCTGGGTGCGAACACGTTCAGTCGACAGTGTGGCCTGTGAGTTCTGATTATTTCAGTTGTACGCAGAGTTTCCTAACTCTTCACGGCGACTTCCAGGGGATGTCCGTGGGCTGTAGCACCTGACACCTTCGCTGCAAAAGGTGTGAGTTCAATGTAGAGCTCCATTTTTGTTAGCCATATCCGAGGAACATTATTCCATTGCACGTGTCGTTCTGATGGACAAGATTGACTGGCACCTCACGTACTGTAGGTGGCCATAAGTCTCCGGAATTGAACAAACTTTTCAGGCGGGGAATTGTGGTGTAGGTGAGATGCTACCACTTCTAAGCTAGATAGAGAGTTATAAAAATCTGAATAAAATATTCCTTAGTAATGAGGCTCTTGGGAATCTATAGGTCTATAAAATGACTGATTAGGATTTTTTTCTTGGATTTTTTTCTATAGAGTTACATATTTTTGAAGATAGGTAGTGATTTACAAACTTAGTATATTTTGAGATCCTACTAAAGTTTGTCGACTTTTGCTATTATCTGAAGATGTATATCTCTATCAATTTTTTTTTAAAAAAAAAATCTTAGTAAGCTAATATATGTATTGATTTCAACTTCAAAATATGGCTTCTTTAGATTATCGTTAAAAAAAATTATAGCGAGCTATATCAGCATTTTAAATAGTGATTCTCTGGAACCATAGTAAATCCCCGTAAGAAAAGTATGTTGAAATTCCGTAGACTTATGGCCTAGTACAGTACATGTAACACCAGGCAAAATAAGCTTCGGCGTGTCGGATAGTTCCCGCGTTCCGCGCGCCAAGATTCACAATTCTGCAACCCACCAGCAGCCAGAAGAGCGGAGCCAGTCGCAAATCGCCCGACCGACCGAAGTTGAAGTCCTTCCAGTTCAGCACGACGTAGGATATCCATCTCTTTGCGTCCCACGATCTCGACAAGCTCCTCCCCCAGATCACTCCAACAACCGACAAAATGGTGCAAGGACCTGTACGTATCTCGCTTTGCTGCGCCGCTCCGACGCCCTGAGAATGGGTCCGCTCGGAGCGCGCAAGAAGAAAAATTATTGCGCAGCAGGCTTGAGAGCAGTATACTGAGACCTATGCAGAAGAACCCCACTGCCGGCGGCGGCGGACTCAAGGGCTCCAGGAAGAACGCGAAGGTCACCAAGAAGGTATGAAGATGCAATCGCCGTCCTTGCGAGGCTAATCCACAGCTCAAATCGCATGTCGCTGACTGTACCGCTTGCAACAGTTCATCATCAACGCTACCCAGCCCGTGAACGACCGTATCTTCGACGCCTCCGCCTTCACCACCTTCCTCCAGCAGCGCATCAAGGTTGACGGCCTCACCGGCAACCTCGGCGAGCGCATCAACGTCACCAACCTCGGTGACGGCCGCATCGAGGTCGTCGCTCACCAGGAGTTCTCCGGCCGCTACCTCAAGTACCTGACGAAGAAGTTCCTCAAGAAGCAGCAGCTCCGTGACTGGCTCCGTGTCGTCGCCACCAACAAGGGCGAGTACACCCTCAAGTTCTTCAACGTCGTTGGCGAGGAGGGTGAGGAGGAGGAGGACTAAGCGTATCGCTTGGTTTCCGCATCCGAAATCTGAAGATGGGAGGATTTTTTTTCATGTAGTGAGGATAATTGAAAGTCTTCGCTGCTGAGTTTTGTGTTCTCCACTCGATCGTACGTCTCTGACTCGTTTTGTGAATGCGCGCCGTGGCGATAAGAGTAACTGGTGCCGCATGCCGTTTGTCGCTTCCAGCCCTTCGGTGACCAAGGATAAGTCGGTGAAGTGGAGTGAAACGTATCGACACTCGATACATAGAATACCGACGTGAATGGTCATGCCGAGATAGCCAAACACACGACATAAATTGGTACCTAGTGAATTACCATCATACACACTGCACTCACCCAGATGACCCAAGACGAATCTACTAAATCAAACGCCCGGGCAGGAAGTTCAAACCCTTGGTGAAGAAAGTCCAGCTTGAAGAACTTTATATTAAACAATCAACCATCCGGGTCTGTAGAAGATGGCAAAAAAAAAAGGTAGATGAAGCGCTGTAGAAACCAAAAGAACCAGCCAATCAGAACCCCAAAGGAAAACCTCATAGATCACAGTCAGAAGATCACCTCTTCTCCTTCTCCCGCATATCCACACTCCTCCGCCCAGGACCCAACTCCTGCACCGCACTACCCTCCATCTCAAACACGGGCGTGCTCCCATGCATCTCGTGCGCGCCTCCCTTACCAGGTCCATAAAACCCAAGAGCACCCGCGCCACCCTCCATCTCGGCATACCCGACCTTGTTCGGATCGGTTTTGTAAGGCGAGTCCATCTCCTGCGGTGGTAGGTTGTGCGGCGCAGTCAGCTCGTGGATCTCGTTGCTGTCGCTGGCCAGCTCGCCTCCCATGGGCGTGGAGATGAAGGGTTTGGCTTCGGCGCTGTTGCTCCCCGCAGCCCCGTCGAGGGATTTGGCATCTTCGGCGTTGCTGGCGGACGACGCGAGGTGGGCGGCGCCGCGTTTGTTGGCGTTCTTTTTGCGGCGCAGGAGCCAGAGGGCGAGGCCGAGGAGGGCGATTAGGGCTACGATTCCGACTGCGATTCCGGCGATGGCGCCGCCGGAGATGCCGCTGGAGCCGCTGGATTCTTTGTTGTCTTCGGCGATAGCGGCTAGTCTGGGCGAGAGGATGGAGTGTACAGCGGTGGCTGCTACATCGTTTGAATCCCAGGCGCAGGGCGCGACGGTGAAGTTGCCGCGGTCGTAGTCGGCGATTAGGTAGGCTTCTTGGAAGAAGGTGCGGCCGAGCGTGTATTGGGTGTTGTTTGCCGCGCGCTGGAGAGGGAAGTAGCGCAATGTCGTGTTATCGGGAGCGAGGTTGTCAGATAGGCTCAGGTCAAAGGCGGCGTAGGGAAGGTTGATGTCGACCTCGTTACCCGAACCGTTGACGAGGGTGAAGGTAAAGCTAGGGTTGAGCTCGGTCAATGCATCGTGGGCGGTGTCGTTGACGGTATAGCGTTCAAGATCGTCATCGTAGGTCAGGTTGAAAGCTTCTTGGAAGGCGTCGCACGCAGACCTTGGTAGCCAGATGGTCGAGACTGTGCTGTCAAGATAGATGCTAATCTGCCCCTCAGGCAGTAGGTCTACCGTCGAGGGTTTGTCTGAAGTAACCGACTTGAGGTTCACCAGAAGATCGCGCGCAATATCTGAGTAAAAAGGGAAGGTTGTGTTTGTAGGCGTGAAGCGATTCGAATCGTAGCCGCCCAGAGTCAAGGATCCATAGACTTCATTGAGGCGATATTTGGCACCTGCTGTGTAGCCGTAAGAGCGACTTGGGATGGTGCTGTTGTCGTAAAGCGTCTGCATGTACGAAGGCTGAGGGTTGTTGAAGTCGGAGAAATTGGTGGGCAGCGGATTAAGTCCAAAGATCCCGAGCCAGTAGTTGGGATCTGCGACCTCAAAAATCGGCATGTGTGAAAGACTGGGGCCGTCTGAGCCTTGCCAGCCGAGCTCGATAGTCTCAAAGCCAGCGTTCGCTTGGGTGGACAATCCAAGGTTCTTCTCGATCTCAGTGTCGTAAATGGAATCGGGTAGATAGGTGAGACTGTCGTTCTGGTTGTAGAGGAACCCGCGGTTGTCCGGGCATTTGTCGCCGTAGAAGTCCGGGCAGCCCTGCGCGGTAATCACGAAGGTGTTGTAGGCGGCAGTCGAAGGGAATACTCGGACGGTCTGCTTCTGGACGTTACCGCCGCCGAGCTGGATAGGGAACGAGGACCATTGCCCGTCTGTGAGTCTTTTAGTATCCCGTACCATTTTGTCTACACAAAACGACTCTCATACCGTTTCCGTCCCAATACTGGCTGGGTCCAATACTAATCGCTGCCGGGATTGTTGTCGCATTCCCCTCATCGTCGGCTCGTCGCAACAAGCTGTTCCCCAAGCTCTTTCCTCTCAAAGTCGGCAGTGTGATCGCAGCCGCGTAATGGGCGAACAACAAGGCATCGCGAACAGCAGCCGGTGCCCGCATCTTGAAGTCCTGAAGCGCCGGCCCGGGTCAGGGCTTTCGTCGAGTGTTTTGGACCGAGCGCGAGAGTAGATGCCTAGTCGAGGACGAAGAGACTATGCGAGCGATTAATTCCGGCGCATGGTATAGCAGTGCGGACGGTGGGCGGGCAGCGTTGTATTGAGAGAGAGCAGAAGAGAGGCGAGCCAACGCCTTGGGCTCGTATGCGCCAGGCGAAGGTTGCGGCCATTTTGGGGCTGAATCGAGTAGTCCAGCTCTCTCTCTCGTACCTAGTTAGCGCCGAGGGAACAGGAAGACGATCCAGGGTCGAGTGGGAATTTAATTTTGTTCTGTCAGCAGTTTGTATGCATGTGGACATGGCCATTCCGCAAAACCAAGTCACTGTGAGCAAATAGGAAGCTTTTGATCGTGTTATTTCATATGTCTTTATGTTAGCATTTGCTTGTTCGCTGTCTCCACCTCTGCATCGATCCCTCGTGTAGCCTTTACTTAGAGTTCAGCCTGATCTCATCCCGGCGGAAGCTACAGCGACCGTGCGAGAGCTAATTTTAGGCCTGCCACCTCAGTCTCAATCGCAACTCCAACTCCATCCTGCTTCGATGACATAGGTGACATGCATGTCAGAGTGTTGCTTTCTTTCGCGTTAATGCGCAAATTCTCGGAGCATGTCCGCGGCAACACTGCCTCGTAAGTTCATGCAAATCTGTTCTCCTGAACAGCGACTGTACATGCGCCGCATGATGCCACACCCAGAGCACTTTCATGCTACTGACAGTACGCAGGACTCCATCATGTGGATCATCATTTCTTCCCCTTCTTCTTCCTTTTCTCGGGAGTTGGCGCCCATTTGAGCTCCTTCTCATCTACGAGCAGCTCCCCTCTGACAACAGACTGTGTCAGAAGAGCCTTTTGGTACACGGTGCGACCCTCCTGTGTAAGCTTCCGGGCATCGATGTCGTTGGCATCGCCTCCCAAGAAGATTGTGCTTTCCGGAGGCATGTTGCTTGCCTTCTTCGCCGAACCGGACTCTACTTTCCATGCACCAGCGGCCGTTGCGAGCTCCTTGATCGAACCAACGTTGCCACCATACGCTTTCATCTGCGTCTCAGTTATGAACAACGTCCTGCCCTCAAAAAGCTTTCCCCGGTCGATGTCTGCGGTTTCTGCGAGGTCGTCGTGGATATACGCGTCAAGATCAAGGAGACGCCAATCTTTGATGGAGTCTTCAATCCAGAGATCGGTCACGACTCTCTTGCCGAGAGCAAGTGATCGAAGTACCTTAGCAGTAGTGGCGAGCTCTCCACTGCCAACGACGCAGATGAAATTGGTCCGCTTGCCAGGTACCACGTCGACAATCGTTGCGCCTTGCTTGCTGAGCCAGGATTTTGCCGTTTTATCTTCGGCGAATTTGCTGTTACTGAGTAACACTTTGATAGGTGGCTTGCCAGTCATCGGAGTTCCTGGCGATTGAGGTGTAGAGCTCGGACGCGGGTTGAGATCTGGTGACGGCTTCGCTCTCCGGGAACTGGCCATCTCTTCATGATCGTTGCCCTCACCCTCATCCTCATCCTCCTCTCCGTGTGCACCTGATTTGCGACTAGGCATTCTAAGCTTACCCGTGCTCGAGGGCTGTTCAACCACATTCGATTGCTGAGCAGCTTTGGACGCATTACTCGGACGACCATGTGGCTTTCCCGTTTTCGTTGGCACTGAAGTTGAGTTTTCCGTCGATGCCCGAAGAGCGGCCTTGCTAGCCTCGCTGGGACGCCCGCGAGATCTTTTCAGGGGCGGTGCAGCCGACGCAGGGATTGCATTATCGTCTTCGTCCTCGTCGAGCATTGAGTACTTTCTCTTTGGTGATGAACGCGATTCACCCAGACCGTTCAGTGTCTCAGAGGACACACCATGCCGTTCTGGAGACTCTGAATCGTTGACGCTCGCAGTCCGGGGCTTCGTCTTAGGTGTGCCGCGGCCATAGGTCTTCTGACGCTTCAGATCGGGAAATACATCCTGAGAAGCAGCATCGTTTGGTGATTGTACAGCCTCTTGCTTGCTTTTCTGGGCACCAGCACAGGCTGCGGGTGTGCTCGTCTCAAGGTCATTGGCGCCGTCAGTGGCGTGCGTCACCTCGAGTGTAATTGGCGCCGTGGAGAACACAGGGTCGCTGTCGCGGTTTGATGGCTTTGATGGAGTTTCTTTGATTGTTGGGCGCGGTGTCGTTGGTGTGGCGTTCGCGTTACCGGAAGGAGTAGCGACTGTACCGTCCAGATCGTCATCGTCGTCGTCATCATCTGTATCTTTGTCTTCCTGTAGTAATCCGGATGTTGTCCCAGCATCAGGATGCTGAACGGAGGACTCAACCTGTATTTCATTGGTCGCAGAAATTTGGTCATCTTGCGGCGCGCCGACAGCTGCCGAGGATTTGATCTTCATGGCGAGAATCTTAATGTCATGTTTCTCAGCCTCGAGGCAGACAGTGTCACCCGGTCGAAGATAAATAACACGCTGATGCTGATCGTCGCTCATCTCGATAGCGATGCGGTTGTCGAGTTGGCGTGGCAAATCATTGGACGGCGGCGACTCGACGTAAACTTGACTTGTGTGAGGCTCTAGCATTAGTTGTGTTCCCAGACAGTCTGCAGTCGCACGTATTAGCAAAGTCTCTTCCCATATGTATAGAGATTTCTCGAAACTCACAGAATCGGGCTCTCGTCGTTGTTTCTGGCTTGATCCTCATGTCGTCTTTGTGAACAGGCTCGAAAGTGGCGATTTCGTCACGGTACGCAAAATCGACATCATGCCTATGACCGTCGGCAGGAAGGTAATGATGGATCATTCCACCAGGAGACCCGGCGCGAGTGCTATTCTGACGCATGGCCTTGAGGCAAAACTGATAGCTTGGCGGCATGTTCGTTGCAGGTGGTGGGCCAGGAGAGGCGCTGAGATCGTGTTGGTCAGGGGACTCCATGATGTTGCAACAGGTGGGTCAACGTCGATGTTGATAGAGAAACATCTCGAGGTGTGTGTGTCGCAAGTCGTAAGAGGTACCTTCCTTGGTAGGCAACATCCAACCTCAGGCGGACGCGCAGCGCATCAGGTCAGCCAATCAAAAGCGCGCGCTGATGACGCGCGCAAGCGCAAAGTGAAGAGCAACCGCGCCCTCTCTCCCTCTTCACTTTCCTTACCATATACATCCTGATCAGCGTCTCACAATTGATTCTCTTCATATTGTCTGCGTGGGTATCATGTCGCATGGTAAGCACGCGGTATAACAATATTTGCCCAAGGACAAAGACGTGGCGTGACATGCCAGTAAAAGCGGCCTGTGCCCGAAGCCTCTGTCTGTGAACAACAATCGTAACGATAACAAAAAAGGCGAGGCTCAGTGCCACAGCGCCTCTGCAGGCACCATGAGAGACAACAGTAAGGTAATCTGCCTGCGAATCGCAGTACCTACTATCTATTCCATGCTGGATGTCGCTGTGAGATCCATCTTCGATCACTTGATCCGCCACGCGACGTCTCAAGCGTGCCTTCCTATAGTTCTTCTAGCTCACACCTGCCCTCGCTCTGTCATTCTTCGGCGTTCCATTCATCCTTGATATTATTCGCACCACCGACCACAACTCGTGATTTGTGACGGCGGCGACACAATCCTAACGAACAATCTCTAGCCAGGCGATTGTCTGGTTTGAGGGCGTGCGAGAGGCTGCTCATCGCCTGCTGCCACTGCCACCATAACTTACCACCGCCATCCATCCCACTGTTCGACTTCTTACACCGCCATCTTTCCATCTCGAGCTGACCAGATCCAAGTCGACCAACTCACTCACTACCACTGCGAACTTCAACGCAGTTCCACAGACAACTCCAAAGGTCAGTCTCCTTCCTCGCTGCAGACAACGCCAGGACACACCGACTAACACTCTTCGCAGTTCACATACAGCGACAGCGATCATGTCAGCCGCCCCTAGCGTCGACGAAGGCGTGCCGGGAGCTCGTCCAGGGACCTTCGACATCTTCAACCAGACCTTCGAACTCATCGGTCCCGATGGTACCGCCCAAGTGGAAAGCACAATCGACATCGAGCTGATCAGGCTGACGGCCGTCCGCACCGCCATCATCTTCGCTACCCAGCTTGGCGCCTCAGCGATCCTACTCTTGATTCTCCTGCTTATGACTCCGGGCGCCAAACGCCGCAGTCTTTCGTGGATCTTCAACGTCCTCGCCCTCGTCTGCAACGTCACTCGCTGCACACTGCAGTGCCTCGAGATGACCGGGCCTTTCCTGAACTATGTTCTCGTCGTGATGCAGGAGTATAGCATGGCGAGCTTGAACAGACACATCAGGTTGGCCATTGCGAACAACGTCATCACCACGATGGTGTTCATCTTCATCGAGTTGGCACTGGTAACGCAGGTCCAAGTTATCTGCGCCGCGGCCATGTCCAGCCTGTACCGCATCGCGATTCTCACCTTCTGCGGTGTCGTTGCAGCGCTCGCCATTGGATTTCGCCTCAATCTGATGATTGTCAACTGCCAGAGCACTGCAAGCTTGGGTAACCCTAACGCAGAAACCTGGGAGCTTTTTGAGCGTCTCGACTGGGCGCAAAGCACTTCCAACATCATGGCGATTGTCAGCATCTGCGTGTTCAGCGCCGTCTTCTGCACCAAGCTCGGACTTGCGATCAGATCTCGCCGCAGCATGGGCCTCAAGCAATTTGGCGCCATGCAGATTGTCTTCATCATGGGCTGTCAGACGCTCACGATTCCTGGTAAGTTCACACTCTGTTTGTCTCGACGTTGCCGCGATACAATGCTGACCTTCTCCTTCAGTGATCTTCGCTATCCTCGACTATTACGCGATCCGTGGCTCTCAGCTTGGCTCCTTTGTCGAAACGCTCGTCGCCATCTTCCTTCCCCTGAGCAGCATGTGGGCGACGACCAACGTTAAGAGCAAGAACATCGGCATGCCCCTGAATGAGAAGAACAACCATCGCGCCATCCCTGTCGGACACTCGGACCTTGGCACTGGTGGATCATCCTCGTACAACGGATCGAAGAAGCTGCTCACCGAGAACAGCACCGTCGACACCTTCGTCAACCGCAGCCCAGACTCTTGCTTCACCAAGTTCCCGTTGTCCAAGCAGGAGCCGCGCCATGAGCCAAGGGTCAGTGTGACTGCCGGTCACCGCTTGAGCTGCCTGAGCGACGGAGACGAAGACTTGGAGATGGGCAAGGTCGGGAATAGCATCCAAGTCGACAAGTCGTACACTGTCCTTTCCGAGCCGGACTGGAGTGTTGGCCGCGCTCGCTAGTGCGCTTCGGTTGCACGGCGTACACCGCAGTTTGCAAGCTCGAACTCTTGCACAAACGGCACCCATTTGCGAGCAAGCTGGCAAGCAACTCGCTCACACTCACTCACACCGCCAGCATCAGCAGAAGCGCATCTTGCAGTGATAGCCACGGGCCACTCTCCATTTCTTTTGTCTTTTCTGCGCTTCATATACTTTTCTAAATCCTGCACATGTCAGAAGTAATGGTAATGTCTGTGGGCCGAAGCAGGCGGGCGAAATTTGGAGGTTTCATCAACTTTGAGGAAAGGAAAGCAAAGTGTGGCGCTCGTGCAAATAAGCAAAGGAAGAAGCAGCAGCAGTGTAGATAGCCATGCATCGCAATGCACAAATATCGCTTTTCACCGCATCTGACAGAGGAATACTTAACGAGTTAAACTGCAACACTAAATCGTAGTTGCGCCTTCGCTAAAGAGCCAGTAAACCGCAACACCACATAATGTATCCGAGCATATGGGTATCCTTCCCCACGAAATAAAGGTATACTCCAATTGCGGAAAGCCAGAGTAATCGAAAGCAAGCGCGGGAACAAAGATAACAAGACTTCACGGGTGTGTTATCCGGGTCCGATGCGCGGCATGTCGTGGTGCTCTGACAGCGTCGAGAGGTACTTGTTCAGCTCTTCAACGCGCTGCTTGTGTGTTTTGGCCCCGCCTTCGCGTCGAAGACGTTCGTCGAGCTGTAGTAGAAAGAGTCAGCGGTCAGTACATACCCCAGCAGGCTGATAATCGAGTAGAATGCAGCCAAATGGTGTCGTGCGAGAGGGAGTCGTAGCAATCCACTTACCCTCTTCCGCTTTATCTCCTCGTGCCGGCGCTGTGCTTCTGTTTTCCCTGAGCCTGAGCCTGTGGTATGGCTGGGGACGGCACTGCTGCTCCTGCTTCTGCTTCTCGAGGCTTGCGCTTCGTCATCCTCGTCGTCGCGCGCGGTAGAAAGTGCGAGTGCCGTGCTGCTGTCGTCGCCGGCGGCGGGTTTGGTCACTTCGCTTTTTTCGCCCTCTTCTTCTTTGGTGGATGTCTCGGCTGTGCTCTTCTCCTTCTTCTTGCTGCTACTACTCTTCTTTTTCTTCTTGATCCCGGCGTCTTTTGCGCCGCCTTTCAGTTTCAGTCCGCCCGAGACGGTCGAGGTGTAGTCTGAGGCTGGCATTGTGTGGTGTGAGCGGCGGGCGGTGGGCGCCGCGGCGCGGAGAAGGGTCGGTTGGGTCGCGATGCGCTGTCAGGATGTCATTGCTGACTGGTGTTTCTTGTTGTTGGAGAAGTGGTTTGGACCGAAGGACGTTCAAGTTAGTGATCGATGGTTGCGGTGTTGCGGGGAGCTTTGCTTTCCAATTGCTTCACTTCCAGATCCACCACTTCCTCTTCTAACGTTGCTGACAACAACACGCTTTTAGATATGGAGAGATGGAGAGAAAGCTAAGGAGCTTCAGCAAAGTGACATGGTTCGTAGAACACGTGCTGGTGGTCATGCAAAATTACACCCATGCAGCCATTACTTTCAATCCCTAGTTCTCGAGACCATTCAAGTTGGTCTTATGGAATTGACCTCTGATCACATGCAATGCATGTCACACGACCGGAGAGGAACAAGACCACTATGCGATAAACCTAACAAGCTGCTCACGTGAACATAAGTGACATGCGTTACAAAATGAAACATCTGGGTGAACTGACACAACACCAACCCTAACCCGACTAGTCGACCGATGCTGCAACAATTACGTTAACTAAAAGTGACTGCCGTGCGATTCAATCTCGTATAGTAGGTATCAATTCGTCCCATCCGTTTACTCTAGCCAAACCAACCCAACACCACGTGTACTCCCAAATAACCCACAGCCGACATCTAATCCCAGTTACCAGGACCCAGCTCAACCGGAACTTGTCTGCGCATGCAGTCCATGATCTGATCAATCGACCAAGGCTCCCACTTGTAACCGGGCGGGTAGTTGGGCTCGATTCCGCTCTCGTCGAAGCTGATGCCCTTCTTCATCGTTTCGACGTTCTTGGCGTAGTGCTCGTAGGCGTAGACCTCTGGGTCGTGGTCCCAGACCCAGCGCGGGTGCTTGGGCTGCGCGAGACGCGGGTTCAGCTTGACTTTGGACCAGTCAGTCTCCTGGAGAAGCTCGGCGTTGGAGAAGCCCATCTTTTGCGCGCAGGCGTTGCGAATGAAACTGTTGCGGGACGTGTTGTTAGTCATTGGGTTGGCTTGTGGCGTTGTTTGGGCAAAGTGGTTGGTTGGTTACTCACCGGTATCTCACGTGGGCCTCGACGGCTTCAGGGATCTTGTCTTTGCCCGAGAGCTGCAGGCAGGTAGCGATAGTGATGGCGTCCTCAATCGCCTGGGTGGCACCGTTACCGGAGGCAGGCAAGAAAGTGTGCGCAGCGTCACCGATCTGGATCACACGAGAGGCGGGTGAAGTCCAGGTCAGCTGCGGGTCGCGCCACAGAAGCTCGAAGTTGACGATGGTGTTCGGAGGTGTGATCTTTACGAGCTCCTTGAACATGGGCGACCACTTGTCGGGGCCGGGGACCTCGTCCAGACCCTTGATGACCTCGTCGGAGCTGATGTAGTTGCTCCAGGACTCGGCAGAGGTATCGTTCGCCTGGGAAGTGTCAGTAAAGCCTTAATTCCGCGGTATACATCAAGACAACCTACGTCGTGATTCAAAATCCAGATCATGGTGTCGGGGCGGGTCAGAGTAAGAGCATAAGCACCAGGAGCCAGGTAGGTGCGAACCATGGGCTCATCTTTATTCTCGCCAACCATCCCGTAGTGCTCCTTGACCTCTGGGTTCTTGTCCATGTACTCAATGGGGAAGGCAGCACGCCACATGGCACGGCCAGATGACTTTGCGCGGACTTGACCGCCAACGAGCTTCTGCGACTTGGATCCAACACCATCGGCAGCAATGACAACGTCGGCCTCATAGACCTTTCCGTCCTTGCAGGTGACACCAGCCTTGTTGAGCGCCGCATCCTCCCAGTAGTCGACGACGTGGGAGTTGAAGTCGATGTTCACGCCGAGTCTCTCGACTTGACGAACGAACATTCTGTAGATGAGAGGCCGCATCTGGAAGGTGCCGGGTGGTGTGTTGGGGTCCAGACCAGCGGCCTTCAGACGTTCGGCAACCTTGAGAGGTTTGATCATCTGTTCGCCGCTGTGCTTGTAGGTCTCGATCCAGGCGTTGTGCAGGCCGATTGAGTCGTACTCTGCCTTCATCTCAGGCCAGTGCTTGAAGAAGGGAGTTGCGCTCAAACCCATGAAGTACATGTCGCCTAGTCGATCATTAGATTGAGGGTTTGTAAGTTCACTCAGATAAGTTACTCACCTGCAGTGTTGATAGCAGAGTCACGCTCGAGGACTTGCACCTTGTGTCCCTTTCGAACGCTCTCAATGGCGGCGGTCAAACCAGCCAGGCCGGTTCCTACGATGAGGACGCTGATGCCAGACTCCGGGTAGGAGCCAATCGGCTTGGACTCTGATCCTTCTTTTGCCATGTTTGCTGGATGTGAAGATTGTGGGTGGATCAAACGACACGCGTGCTGTAAAAGAATATTGCAGGACAAGGAGGGGAAACAGAGCAATATGCAGAAAGAACCTACGGCAGGCGGTATAAACAGACGACGTCAGCAAGACAACTTACCAGCTACAACAGCTATGGTGACCTCTCCAAAGACCAACATGCACTCGCACGGGCACATGTTGGTGCATGAGAGCGGTGGCGGAGGGACAAGGAACAACCGCAGAACCTAAGCCTTGCCGGGGCGCGAAGAGGCCGAGAAGGCACGGCGAGTCTTTGGACCGAAGGTGTGCGCTAGGTGTGAGGTTTTGCTTGCGGCTCTCCACTGGGTTGACCACCAAGCAGAAGACTCGCCGTTGTTGCATGGAGACGTGGGTGATAGATGTCGACGATATCTACAGGGATCGTCGAGGGGTCGACTTCTGAGGGTTCGGTCGGTGAGACGTCTGCTGTCTGCTGCGGGAGACAACCGGCAAGCACTTTTGGCACAGAGTCTTTGTGCCCAATTTGTGCTCAGTTTGTGCACACCCATGTGGCTTGTCTCTCTCTCAATTCTCACTTGTCCCGCATCAACATCGACACCAGCATACCCCGTCTCTGCCAACGCGACTTCACGCGCTGTGCTACCTGCCACTATGGCGACCCCTGCCGTGCCCATAGCGGCCTTTTCGGCCGTCAACCCGTCACCCCTCGACGCGTGAACTCAGCAAAGCCACGAGGCATCCACCATCAAGGAGACAACCAATTCCGCCTTGGACCTTGCACGCGGTGCCTGCGCCGCCCTGTCGATCGTTGTCCTTGTCCGAACCCCGTGAATGACGCCGTCATACACCAGCTATCTACAATGCCAATGTCACATGATGCTAATTATTGCAGTGCCTGCGCGTGTATGTGGCCTTCAGCTCGCCTGTTCACGCGGCACACAGCATCTGCAACCCAACAGGATCCTCAGAGAGGCAGCTGCCATGCTGCAATCTCGTCCTGTTTGCGCTGAGCGGCAGCCTCTCAGGCATGAACACGCCACTTTTACAACCGGCCCACCACTTTACGTTGTCTGGCACCCCAACGGCGGTTCGGAAGACTGTCACAGCTTGTAACTTTCGCTATCTGCCCTATGAAAGGACACTAGTATCGACAATCAAGAGTCCAGAGACAAAAACAAGCATTCACTACGCTGTGTTGGGTTTCTTGCATCATGATTCCTGGTATCCATGGGCTCATGCTTGAAGGGCCCGTGTCTCGGTGTCGAGTTTTCATGTATGGAACGAGACTTATCAAGAGAGGTCTCGCGGTACTTGCCGGGCTGCTCATCTTGGACTTCTACAACAATTACATGCAAGCGAATCGAGTTGATGCGCTATGTAAATTCCAAGGCCACCATCTTGTGGCGTCCTCGGCGCGCATACATCTCGAAGCTAGGCAATGGATCGTAAATCCCATGCTTCGGAGTTCGAAGGCATCAGCCGCCCGTGACGAGTACGAGATGGCAGCATGGCCCAGCGCAATGTTTCGAATCCCAACGATGAAAAACGTTTGAGCGGTACTGATCGACCTCTGGCACGAACCGATAGCCTATCTACTCAGAGATAACCGCAGACTCTGAACATGTTTGAAGTCTCTAACAAATCGTGTTGACACTCATAACCGGAGATAGAAAATGTCCGGCGTTGCATGCAAGATGGCAACAGGGGGCAATGTGTGTGTGACGAGCGCATTCTTGCAGACCTCCCGAGCCGTGCATCGCTATCAATTGTTGTCGCATTGGATGTCTATTCGTCATCTCCTCCTGCGCAAGAGCCCCGCGCTCGGGCCAAGATGTCCTGTCCGACGATCTCTCAAGATCCATCATAACTAGGTTACCGTTCCACAGAAGTCTTAACAGAACCGTTCGGCTTTCGCTCTTTACCGTGATCTCACAGTCGACGACATTCGCCACAGCAGGCCAGCACTGGAACCTGGCAGTAGAGGTCCTCATCAAATACCACCCGGGTGGACAGAGCGGATACCCTGCCGTCTTCGTCGTTGCTCTAACATCTATACATCCTCCGTCGATTCCTTCATCGCCCTACCAGCCGGATCAGAAGCTGTCTGTAGTCAAGACGTTCGCCTATTCACCCCGACTGTCTTGCCAACCATGCAGCCTCTAACAATCGTCGCCCTGGGCGTGGCTTTCGTCGGCTTCGCACTACTGTCACTCATTAACAAGATTCAGTCCAAGCAGGCCTGGAAAAACAAGTCGACCGAGCCGCCTGGACCGGCACTGGTGCCATGGGTTGGCCGCATTCACGATTTGCCCATCGAAAAGATGTGGCTCAAATTCGCTGAATGGTCCGAAACTTATGGACCTCTATACCGGACTCAGATGCTCGGCGACAACTTCATTATAATTAGCGACGAGAAGATTGCAGAGGACTTGCTGGTCAAGCGTGCAAAGATCTACTCCGACCGCCCGCAAATCAGATCTCTCTTCGATGCGAAAAGCACCCATGGATCGATGGAATACCTGCCTCTAATGGGGAGGAACGGTGCGTTCAGTCTAAGCGTTTCCTGATGGCGCAATGAATTGGAACTGACAATGATACAGCACATTGGGCACGTCAAAGGAAGTTCGCGCACTCCACTTTGGTAGACGCTGCCAACGTTCACTACAACGGCACCATGTATCACGAAACCAAGCGATGGCTCAACCGCCTCCTCGACGAGCCCGACGACTTTTCGTGGTCGCTTGAGGACATGTGTTCCAAGGTCATGACTAAGTTGTCATGGGACGATCCCGACATGAGCGAATACTGCACCAAGAGTGCCTGGGGTCTTCTTACTCAAATGTCTCCGGCTGGCCCGATCACCAACGTTATCAGTCCTCTTTGGCACCTTCCCTTCAGCATCAACCCGTGGAAAATTCGAGAAAGGTCTCGTCACGATGAACAACAGGCATGGTGGATGGAACGTCTGCTCAAGACCCGCAAGCTTATGGAATTAGGCGAAGCCCGACCCTCATTCATGCAAAAGTACTTAGCCGGCGAAAGGACCGGCAACCTTACTGGCGACTACGAGGCTTCCTCTGCCATTGGAATGGTTGCACTGGTTGGTATCTTCACTGTCGCTGGGCCGCTTTACTACTTCCTTCTTGCTATGCTTTACCACCCGGAGTGGCAACGGAAGATACAAAAGGAGATTGACGAGCAGTGCGGCGGCCGCATGCCTGAACTCACCGACTCCCCGAACCTGCCCACCCTTCGCGCCTGCATTAAAGAGACCATGCGCTGGAGACCGAATGTGCCCACCGGCGTCGCCCACGAAGTGGAAGCGGACGACTTCTACAACGGCTACTTCATCCCCAAGGGCACTCGTATTCTGCCTCTCGACTAGTAAGATTCTCTCATACCCATCGTGCATAACATTCGTCCACTGACATCACTGTAGCGCTTTCCAAAAGAACGCCACTAAGTACCCCGACCCCGACAACTACCGCCCCGAACGATGGCTCGAGGCCGGCTGGCCCACTTTCCAAGAACCTCTCACCGAATTCCCCAGCATCATGGGCATGTCTTCCTTCGGCTACGGCCAACGCGCTTGTCTCGGCCAGGGCGTCACTCGCGACGAGACCATCGTGGCCTGCGGCGGTCTTCTCTGGGGATTCAACCTCGTCCATAAGATGGGCAAGAACGGTCAACCCATCATGCCTTCCCTCGACGCCAGCAACTCGCTTCTCATCGTGAAGCCCGATCCTTACGAGCTCGCATTCGAGCCCAGATCGGAGACTCGCAGGCAGGAGATGCGCGCGAACTGGGCTCAAAGCGATGCTCAGGACAAAAAGGAGCGCGCCGACTTCCTCGCCGCCGCCAGGAAAGCCCGCGAGCCCAAGGTAGCGGTCGCATCCGAGCCTCTTATCGATCTTACCACGCCGGAAGCACCAATCAACCCAATGATGCAAACCACTCAGGCCGTGGCTCCCATCGAGCTTCCACCTGTAGTTGCCGTCTCCTAGATACTGACGAGCTGACAATGAATGAGGAAGAGGAGGACCTAATCATGTATGTGGGGAACACCTGGGACACGACTTCGTCCAAACACTATGTTTTCTTTGAGTCTTTTACTTACAACTTCGCCACTGAGCATTTCTATTTTTTGGTCTAGTTATTACTTAGTGAGTGCTCTCCAAGATGTAGAGCACGGGGAAATGGGGCATTCCGTCAACACAACGATTTTCTAGCTTTAATTGATACCATGTATACGCAATGATACAATATTACAACTTTCATCCATCCGCTTCTGACCAGTCCTCACTATGATGCACACGTTGTACATGATAGCAGCTCAGCCAGGATACTTGTGTCACATCTTGAAGCCTTGCGAACCTTTCTACAGCAAGTGTTCTCCTAGGATACTCAAGTCCAGATCTCACACCAAACAATCGGAGCCCCAGTCTTTCATCCCAAGGCGAAACGCAACTGCAGTCAACTGCATACCTCAAGACTCTCAGACCGCACGACCGCCGACTCACGCACTCACTCTCAAACGCCACAAAAAAACCAAGTACCTAGACTCCGTCAGCAAACCGGCAGCCCACGGCTCGCTACCACTCAAACTTCAAAGGATTGTTATCGTGACGTTAGGGAAAGTGCCTTTTAGTGAGACAACCCCGATCTCGCAAATTGAGGAGCCGATGCTAAGGATGTCCGGGTCCTTTGGATAAAGTGGATCTTACATGTAGGTTGATCGGCCGCTAGGATCTGGTAGGAGTGGGTCTCTTTTGGAGAAAGAGATCGGCACGGCGGATGCGGGATGCGTTTTCGGTGAAGGCCGAAGGATTTGTGGTTTTGCTGGGGATTGGGTTTGAGGGGATACAGTAATTTGTTGTAGGGTGTTTGTGTTGTGTTCCTGATGTTGGGCTGGTTTGTTGGTCTGCAGTCGTCCTTCTCATAGCCGCGATGAGCATGTTTGCGAATGTCTGCGACTTGGGTTGAAACTCATCGCAGAAGCCTGCTATTATTACTTGCTTTTCTCGCAAACTCTCTGCCATCCAGTAATGTGCGGTGTAGGTTGCGGGACAAACCCACATTGCTACTAAGCCTTGTATCATAACGGCGGACTTGGCTATCGTGTCGCCGGGCATGGAGAGAAAGATACCACCAAGAGGTACTCGATAGTCGTGTAGACTTGGACTCTCAGCTCAAAGCTGCCTTTTGTTGCCAACAATGCCTAACGAGGTGGTGTGAGTAGGACAACATCCATGTGCCGTCAATATTACATGCTGCTGCTTTGCATGTGCAGAATGCATGACGTCTCTATCTAAATCGTTACTTTGTGCTTGTTGTCCAGCCTCGCTTCCTCCCGAGCATCAGCCACAGTTCTTCGACTTCTGGCAGTCGAGATGTGCGTCAAGGCGTTGTGATATAAGTTGTGCTACTTGAAGTTTGTTCGTGCCTCTGTGCTTCCACCTCCTGCCGCCCTCCGTCTCCGTCTCCACACAAGCTCGAGCCTGCACCGTGATGGTGATGCTGGCGGTACGGTGAATGCAATGCGATATGCGATGCGATGCGATGCGATGCTTCCTGGATACCGTTGAACGAGAGACGAAACGCCGCCGCCTCCTCTACTGTGGATGCCCGACTGTCCGAACGGCGAGAATGTCTTCGTCGTCCCCTGCGGACCTGGCCTTTGCGCATATCTTCGTCAGCATCTGAACCCGACACTTTGACCGGACGACGGTCGGCCATGATGCAGTCTGATAGGCCGTGAACACTATCTGCACAAAGGTCGGTCTGTATTCTGTAGGTGATGCTGTAGTCACTCCACTATTGCTGCACCGCTATCTCCTTCTCCCCACTAGTACCCTGTCATTATACCCATTGCTATACCCATCTCAATCTCCAAAGTTCCCTACTACGAGCTTCATTCCAGCGGAAATCTGCCCATTGATACAGTCTCCCATCCAAATACCACAAACATGTCCAAGACTATTCTCGTGACCGGCGCGACCGGCAAGCAGGGCGGCAGCGTGATCGATAACCTCGCCAACAACCCCGAGTTCACCCTCCTGGCCGTGACCCGCAACACCGCAGGTGGCTCGGCCCAGAAGCTCACTTCCAAGGGCAGCAACATCAAGCTCGTCCAAGGCGACATGGATGATGTCCCCGCGCTCTTTGCCAGCGCCGCCGAAGTCGCCGCCGGTCCCATCTGGGGCGTATACAGTGTGCAGATCTCGCAAGGAAAAGGCGTCACCCACGAGGGCGAGATCAAGCAGGGCAAAGCGATGGTCGACGGCGCGGTCGAGGCTGGTGTCAAGCACTTTGTCTACAGCAGCGTGGAGAGGGGCGGCGACGAGCACAGCTGGGAGAACCCCACGCCCATTCCCCATTTCGCGTCCAAGCACGAGATTGAACACCACTTGAAAGATACGGCTGGCCAGATGGGCTGGACAATCCTTAGACCTGGTATGTCTTGTTGAAATTCATTGAAATAATGCACGCCAGACACTTGACTAACAAGACGCTCACAGTCGCCTTCATGGACAACCTCGCCCCCGGCTTCCCCACCCAAGTCTTCATGGCGGCTCTGCGCGACACCCTCGGTGATAAAGCCCTGCAATGGGTCGCGACGGCTGACATTGGCACGTTCGCGAAGCTGGCCTTCTGCAGCCCGCAAGAGTACAACCACAAAGCCCTGGGATTGGCGGGCGACGAGCTCAACCCGGCGCAGGTCAGCGAGGCCTTCAAGGAGAAGACCGGATCCGGCCTTGACGGTACCTTCGGCTTCCTCGGAAGTTTCCTCAAATACATGGTGTCTGAGCTGGGCGTCATGATCGGCTGGTTTGGTACTGATGGTTACAAGGCTGATATCCAGGGTCTGAAGAAGATGCACCCTGGTTTGATGGACATGAAGACTTGGATTGAGAAGGAGAGTGCTTTTACGACTGTTTAGATGGTGGGATGGTATGTTAAGGAGTCTGGTTTGGGATTCACGATTTGATGGCATGGTGTTGTTCTGACTGAGAAATTGAATAAACATGTATACATGATGTCTTCCGAGGATCCCCATCACCTTGAAATACACATTAATAAAGATGGGGCGATTCTCCGCTGCGGCAGCTTCAGAAACGATCAATCTATCTTGTAGGGCCCGGACAACATTCTCTGCTCTTTGGAGTACATCATCTACCACAAAGATGCAGATCAGAGCGATGGAAAATTATAGTACTTTGAGTGGGGTATCGTAAGTGAAGCAAGCGTACGCATAAAAAACTCCAGACGACCAGCGCCATTCACCAGCCAGACGAACCGAGACACGCCACCATATCAAAATCCGAAAAACCAAAAAAAGACCCCAGACCTACGGAGACCCAATTCATCCTCCCTTACTCCATCAACCCTCTTCCCCTCCCCTCAACCATCAGCGCCCTCTGCCTCGCCGGCCTCTCCACCAAACACCTCCTAACCTCCGCCTCACGAGCCTTCTTCAAAGCCCTCCACAGCCCCTCCCCAGCACCACCATCAGCCATGAAAGCCCTAGCGAAAGCCCTCGCGCTCTCCGCCGCGTCGCCAATACTATAACGCGTCCAGTCGAACTTGACCTTGTACCCCACGCTCCAGCCGCGAGCCTGCGAGTCGAGCAGGAAAGCGCGCAGAGCGGCGTAGTGGTCGTCGTGCAATTTCTCGGCTTGCGGCGAGGTGAGGTGCAGGGTCAGTTTGACTGTGAGTGTTTGGTGCTGTTGACCGTGGCTGTGGTGTTTCAACAGGAAGGCGTGCAGCGGCGCGAGATCAAAGTCTACGGCTTGCGCTTCGAGGACTATGCTGGGCGCTGTGCTGGTTTTGTGCTCGAGGAGGGAACATAGTTCGTGCCGGATTAGGGCGTTGGTGTGTGCTAGGGTTGGAGGAATTAGGACGCCGGCTTTGGAGAGGCGGAGGGTGGTTGTGTTGGTTTTGTTATTGTTGTTGTTGTTGATGGGCTGGTTTGGTTGTTGTTCGTCTGTTGATGATGATGATGATGTTGTGCTACTGTGGAGTAGCGCGTGGTAGACTTCGTTGCGGATCTCGCCGGGAAGGTTGAGATAGTGCATTGTTTCGTGTTATTTTGTTTTCAATCTGACGTTGGAGATGATTATGATGATTATGCTGATGGATGTTGATGATTATGGCTATGACCGAACATTCAGTGTAGGTATGTAGGTTGCGAGAGGATGAGAAGAAGGGTCGACACCGACGCGACGGACAGAGTCAACAGAATATAAGTGCTACGACGATGATAAGGCCGGACCCAATGGAGAATCAACGACAGATTCAAATGAGTCGACCGGCGCTTCTTGCGGTGAGTAAGGAGACTGACATGGCGTTTGAGTTGCTCGGCGGCGGTGCGTGCGTGGAAGGCTGCTCCTGCTTTTCCTGCTTTGGATCGACACTCGAACCTGTGCCATCAGATACCAGTACTGCATACCACCGCTGACGTACACGTCGCGTCGGGGCATCAAGTTCCGCCTTCCGCTCAAGGCCTTCCGCTCTTAATCCTTCCCAGGACCACATAGCAAACAGCCACGTACTCAAAGTTACAGCTGCAGCAAAAAACACCATGTTTCACAGCAGCAGCAATGGTTTCACAACCAACTGGCGACAACTGCAGGCAAAAATCTTCGGCATGCCGTTTTTGGGGGGTTGGGAAGCTTGAACACGTCAATCTTGCCTTGGCATCGTGCTATCCCATCACCTCCTTTTTATCCGGCATTCTTCCTTCGTCGCTTCATCGGACCTTCTCCTCCTGCTCTGCCAATTCTTTCTGCGGCATCGGCCCGCCAGAGATCATCTCATCAAAAGGTCAGCTGCCATGGTGCAGCGTTGAGTTGGCAGACACGGAAGGCGGAAGAAGCTACATGTACATGCACATGCAGTGACATGCGGTATATGCAGTAGTACAGGCGCCTATATTAGTATGAGGCCGGCTCGCACGATGCGACGCTCACTCGGTGGTCGCAGTAGCAGAATCCACCCGCAATAATGCTTCGATGCAGGAGTACGATGCCTACAGCTGTCCATGTTCCTGGGGGAAAGTGGAATCGGGACATCTTCTGCGGTATATGGCCAATGTTGATTCGGTCCACTGAGGCAATATCTCTCAAAACTTGCTTAACACCAGAGGGATCTATCTACTCAAGAACACTCTTAGCGATGTTAAATAAATAATCATTCTGATTCGAGCTTTTTTTTTATAGGTTTCAAGGCTTGAGAAGCGTTCCGCTCTGTTTCCAACCGACAACATCAACACTCAGCTGTGACACACTGGAAGCTTAAAGTGCCAGAGGCAAAACAGCATTGCTTTCGCTCACCAGGCTCGCATGCAAAGCAGGAATTACTGACGGTATAAGGCAGTTCGAAAACTCGGAAAGACGAGGACAATGCTTGACACTCTTGCATCACGCGGGGTAGATGAGATACCTGCCTGCTCATCTAATCATTCCGAGTGTGTATATATATTCACGATACACACAAGTACCCAGTTGGTTGCTGCGAAACAAGAACTCACTGTACTTTCGTTTGGGTGTTGTCCCGAGGAGACCAGATGCGACATGACGCATGCCGGTAAGGTAAAGAGACAGATCCATGCAGTTTTCACATGAAGCTGTAGCTGACCACTGACCGGATTAGGTATCTAGCAAATCATCATTGGTCCAGACATGAGCTGGACTGTAGAGCTGAACATGTCGCTATCGTCTCTCATCAACACAGCCCATTTCTGACGACACAGTAAGTGGGGTTTCTGGGCATAAACGGGATGTTTGTTGTATAAAGGCGAACGAAAGAGCGCACATACAATCGACTTCGGACCGGACAAAGCCAGTCTCTTCTGCAAGGCTGCAATCTCGCCATGTCTGTCCTCCAGTTGCCCTCACAGCACGAGCCAATCGTTGTTCTCTTCCTCTTGGCCGCAACAACACTCCTTGGCTATCTGGCATACACTCAACATCACCTTGAGCAAACCCGACGCGCTTTCAAGCTTCGTCATGGCTGTCAGGCTGCTACCTCGAAACAAACGGGCCGTGGCCTATTTGGACTTCGAGACATATATGCACTGATCAAGGCAAGAAACGAACACAGACTCTTGCACTTCTACCACCAACGTCATGAAGAGCTAGGCAGTACTTACGTTACAGGAAATCGCAAGCTTGTGGTATATACGAACGATCCGGAGAACATGAAATGTGCTTTGGCAACACGCTTTGAAGACTGGTGTGTACCGAAGTGGGCGTTTGCAGCTTCAAGCTCCATCTGACCAAGTCCGAACGCAGGGGTATCCAAGAACTTCGAACAAACAACGTACCAGCTCTTGGCTACGGCATCTTCATGACCGATGGAGCCTTCTGGCAGCACTCTCGCGCCATCCTCCGCCCTCAGTTCGAGAAGTCACAGGTCTCAGCTCTCGATCAGTTTGAGCCATATGTGCAGAAACTCATCAAGTGTATCCCAGCCGACGGCTCGACCGTGGACTTGCAATCTCTCTTCGCCAAGCTCAGCATGGACACCAGCACCGAGTTTCTCCTGGAAACTGGTACAGACTACCTCGGCGGCGACAAGCACGCTGAGATGATTGATGACAGCATCAACAAATGCATAGACGAGGGCGTATGGAGAGAAATGCTTGGCCCGTTCTATCGCTTGCTACCGAACAGAGGGGCCGAAAAGGCTCTCAGGTACGCACAGGCCGCTGTGGATGTTTGGGTGAAGCAAGCGATGGAGCACAAGGACTCCGCCGATTCCGACGTCAAGGCCAAAGACTCTGGGAAAAAGCGGTATGTTTTCATCAACGAGCTCGCTCGCCACAAAGAGGTCGACGCCGTCCGTGTCCGAGACGAGGCTCTCAACATTCTCCTGGCTGGCAAAGACACGACGGCTTCCTTGCTCAGCGGTCTGTGGTTTGCTTTGGCACGAGAGCCAGAGGTCTATAAGAAGCTTCACGCCGAAGTCGCCGAGCTGAACGGCGAACGGCCATCGTACGAATCCCTTCGGAACATGAAGTATATGAAGTATACTGTGCAAGAAGGTAACAACGCCAGACCTGACTATAGCCAAAACATAAGAAACAACGTCACTAACACAAGCCACCAGTCCTCCGCCTCTACTCACCCGCCCCAATGCTCGGCAAACTCGCCCTCAAAGATACCGTGCTCCCCCACGGCGGCGGCCCCGACGGCCAACAACCGCTCTTCGTCCCACGCGGCTCCAAATTCATCTACAACCCCTACTCGACGATGCGCCAGCGCTCCATCTTCGGCGCCGACGCCGACGTTTTCCGCCCGGAGCGCTGGGCGGACCCGTCTCTGCGTCCGGGCTGGGGCTACATTCCTTTCGGCGGCGGGCCCAGAGTCTGTCTGGGCCAGCAGTATGCGCTGACGGAGACGTATTACGTGACCATCAGGATGCTGCAGCGGTTTGGCAGGTTGGAGTGCAGGGACGAGCTGCCTTGGACGGAGGATTTTGCTATTACTTGCTGGTCTTTGAACGGGACGAAGGTTTCCTTGAAGGAGTGATATTGTGTAAGTCGTCCTTCGATGAGCTAGCTGGCTGGTTAGCTTATGGGCTGATGAGAATTCTTTTCTATGGTAATGACCGTGTGTCCTCGCAAGTACCAAAACCCGTCGTTGAAAGGCATGTGCGATCAATCGTGACACCCGTTTCGAGATCCACAGTATCTGCAATGTGTAAAGCGAAAAGGAAACAACATGACTGATCGCGGCACCCTTGCGTGTAGTAGAGATCGCGGCAAAGAATGAACGAAAGAAAAAACCCCGACCCATCCAAGACAATCGCGAACAACCGACTGTTGCGAGATTCCACCCGCCCAATTCATTGACTCTTAATCAAAAGTCGTGATGGTGTTCTTCTTGTCGTTGTCGCAAAACACCTTAGCCGACCTCCACGCAATGGCTTCGCACCATCCCAGCTCGCCCCCGTCGCCATATGGCCCGTTCAAATTAAAGGCCCTTGCCGCCGTCCCCAGACAACTGTGCTGGGAATAGACCTTGAGCTGGCAATTTTCCGTCAGAGCCCCGTCTGCGATGTAAGCAAGCGACCTAGCCGGGTCCTGGTTGATGGTCCTGGCCGTTTGGTTCTTGCACTGGCTCTCGAACTTCCGGGCTGGCAGTATGCCCAAGAGCGTGGGAGGCGGGGCGGGTGCGAATTTCAGGCCGAAGTAGATGGGCGAGTTCCTCATTTCCGCGATGCCTTGGATGTAGCCGGTGGTGCAGTTTGAGTTGCTGTAGGCGAATAGATTGACGATTGGCGACGTGCACAGTTTGAAACCTATCGCCGGGTCTCGGGCGAAGAGCTCGTTGGTTTCGACTTCGGCCATGCTCGCGGCTAGAGCTGGGATGCTACTTGCTAGCATGGTGATTGCTAGGGTGTAGTAGTGCATGTCTACTTTTGTGTTCTGTCAGTGATTGGATGCTAGTCTAATAGTCGGGGAGTGAAGTTTGAACGATCGACAGGTTGCGACAAGGATGTGTACTGACTCGATCTCTTGGTTGGTGACTGATCAGGCTGGGAGTTAAGACGTCCGGTTGAGCTGATTTGCTTCTGATGTTGCGGTGAAAAAGGTTGGGGTAGCAGGCAGAACAGGGATACAGTCCAAAGAGTTTATCATTCTTCACAGTGTCCACGACGAATCTGAGAGCGGCCGGTCTTCCTCAGCGGTCTGCTTCGAAGGAGCGTGGACGTTGGTCAATTGAGAAGCCCGGGAAGCCATTAGGTAGCAGTGGCATTAGCGGTGTGCAATCATTCCATGAGGGATACTAAGAAGAAGGAATTGCAAGAAAAATTGTGACACTCAAGTCCCGGGAGCTAATGAGAGACCTAGAGGTTGGAGTCCAATCGTAGTGCAACCCGGCTGTGAGCTTGTACCACGTGGCGTCCAGCCAGCACGATATCAGTCGGCTACAGGGGCATTCGTGAGTTGCATAGACTAGAGGTTTGAAGGGTGGTGTGTGTGTCTGATTGGAGGTCAATAGATGGGGAAAAAAGAGATGGACTCGGCTTCAACACAGACTTGTAGCCTTTGGAAGTGTCGTACAGATTCGACTATTTGAGGTTAATGCACTGCTTTTGAAGATCAGACCACCCGACGAGAGCGAATACGCACTAGGAGAATGCTGATCGATCAGGAACCTCACCTATTGCGCATGCCTGGAAGATCACTACCCATTGAAGACTGGTGGACTGGTGCCGTCATTACTCGCAAAGCAGCCAGGAACTGGCTAGATCATGTGTGATCGCCTGACGATGGGCGTTTGTCGTTCCTGGATTGCATCACAGCAGAGGTACAAGAGCGGGATTTTCCTGAAGATGCTAGTTTTCAATCGATATGTAATGACTGTGTTGAGAAGGGAGGAGAAAGACGCCATTGGAGCCCCAACCAAGCGTCAGATCAAGCTCCCGAGCTCAAAAACCACCCACTGGGTGGAACGAGAAGCCTTCAATCAATCCTTTCGAAACAGAATCTGGAGCTGGCGAGGAGTAAGCGCACAAGATCTTCCATGTGACGAACATCAACGCTTAATAACAGCACTGGTTGTGGAGCTGCTGACTGTCGTTGTAGTGGCAGCTGTCGTGGTAGTGGTAGTGGTCGTCGCCGGGGTGTCCTGCGTAAGACGTTAGCAAGGGAATTAATGGATCTGTTGTGGCGGCGAGTATTCGGATACGTACATCGAGGCAGAAAAGCTTTACATAACGGTAGTTGTTGTAGTTGTTGATGCAAGCGGAGACGTCGTTCTTGAGGGGAAGGTTGCTCGACTGTCCGCCAGTGCACTCTTCGTCGTCATGAAGGGTCAGGTAGCATCTATCTTTGTCGGCGCCGTCGTTGGTGTAGACGAAGGAGTAGAACGATCCATCGTTGGTCGATCCATCGTTGGGCAACTTGATTTGCTCACAGGTTCCATCGTAGAAGGGCTTGTTGGTGGAGGTGTCCTCGGTCAGTTTGGTTTGGTAGAAGAAGGGCGAGAAGGTCTCAGAGGGGGTGCCGTCGTTGTTGCAACCATAGTTTGTGAAGGCAAAGAAGTTGACGATCGGTCCATTACAGCTGTCGTCACACGAATCGTCAGTTACATGGCCACCACGACGGGTCCGCCAGGACTGACCCCGCATCAATTTGCGGCTTTGGACCCACTCGAGCCAGAGGGTTGGCAACAGTGGCAACAGTGGCATAGGCTCCGATGAGAGTGAAGATGGTCTAGAAGGCTTAGTTGGTGATTCCGGCGAGATGGGGGATTCATAGGTATGAAGGTCTTACGGTGGAATGCATGTTGGATGAGAGATTTGACTTGCGTCTTTGGTCTGTTGAGGAGAAGCTGGAGTGTCACTGTTCTTTAACGAGTGTTGTAGTTGTTGGCCAAACACGAAGATGAGGCCGGAATGATGCAGATACTTATTCTCTCGCTTGAATAGCATGGCGGATTTCTGTGTCGTGATGCAGAACGATGGCCTCAGACTTTGAATGAAACATTACAGTACAAGTCGCACGCTGGGCTGCTGGCCGGTCGTAGTGGCTCATAAAGTGACAAGGGCCATGACAAGAGTCTTCCTGGGATCTAGTCGCTCAGCGTACATGGCGACTTTCACTTACCAAATGGACACTCAATCGAACATCCTCATAGCACCAGAGCGCCTCACTAGACCGATGGAGATCAGTCCAATTATCCCCAGTGATCGTGCTACTCGTCCAAGGAAGCCACGGTAGCATGTGCCTGAGTTCTTGGCCAGCTTGCCGGAATACAAGAGACGTCTCCGGGCTTTGTGATTGAGACAATGGTCTCTGTACAGATATCCTTGGTCACCGTGTGTTCTTCCGAGTCGGATCGAGTCTCGGCGATCAGTCTGTGATAGTAGAAATCTGTGTCGTCTTGCACAAAAATGGAGTCTCCAAGGGAAAGCGGGCGGACGCCACCACCACGTCGCCGTTTGTTGAGGTTACCGGAACTAAGGGGATATTGGGACCGTACCTCGACGTCGTGTTCGTCGTTCTGAAGGTCCATACCGTCCTGTGACGATGATTCCTGCGTGTGTTCGCGACGTCATGTAAGCCCTAGGTTCGTCGGTGTCAGGAGGGCATCTTGTTTCTGGTGATCTGGGAGTCGCAGTAACTCTCAAGAAGCACGAGTCAGATGCAAATCTCCTTCAAATTTATCTCAAAGGCCATGGATACCAGCGTGGAGCAGTGTAGACAGGCAAGTCCAGAACTCGTGGTTGGGGTCTGAAGAAGAGATCGACGCGTCGCAAAGAACAGGGCAGGGATTCCAACGGTGGAAGCTCGCAACAAAAACGTCATCAGACAGGAAGAGGGTCCCGTCTTTCCAAACACGAATGCCTGCTGTCAATCATCACACGGGAAATCTGTCAGGTATTTGTCGTTTCGAGGACAAAAGAGAGAAGGGAAAACATGTAGCCTTTCTAACTTACATACCAAAAAATCAAACACTCAACCTACCTACCATCTCAAGCTCCTACGTCTCACAACATTGGAAACTCCATGCCCAGCAACGACCAGTAGCATTCGAAAAGGGCCACTGCCACGAGAAGAATCAAGAAGAAGAAAGAAGGACCACCACCGCCAACAGAGAGAGAAGGAGAAGGAAAAAAAGGAAACCATGCCACCACCCCCAAGCGAAGATCCACCAAAAACCCCAACCCAAGAAGAAGACACCCAATTCCTCGACCTCCCCTCCCCCCGCACCCTCTCCAAAATGCCCCAAGACGACCGCCTCGCCGCCGCCGCCAGCGCCTCCTCAGCAGCCAACTCCGCCTCCTCCCTAGCCTCCACCCTGCGCTCCAAAGCAAGTCTCCTAACCGACCCCGCCGAACGCAGCCGGCTCCTAAACTCAGCCTACGCCGCCGAACTAGAAGCGCACGGCAACAGCAAGAAAGCGCGCATCCTCACGTCCGGCACCTTCCAAGGCGCCGCGGGCGGGGCGGGGATCGGCACTGCGGTCGGGATGGGATTGGGGACTGTGGTTGGGACTGTGGTGGGCGGGGTTGCGACTTTGCCTGGGGTTTTGGTGGGAGGGTTGGTGGGGGCTGGGGCGGGGGTTGTTCATGGGCCTTGGATTACATTGAAGGGGTTGGTGGGGGAGGACGGGAAGGGTGGGGAGGAGAAGAAGATTCCGAGGGAGGCGGTGGAGGATGGGAGTGTGGTTGTTGATCGGGGGACGGGGGAGGTTAGGGCTGTTGATGAGGAGGGGTTGAGGAGGGCAAGGGAGAGGGCTGAGAGGGAGGAGCGGGAGGGTGGTGGTGGCGGGGATGGTCAGGTGAAGAAGGAGAGGAAGAAGCCGAGGAAGATTGAGGTGAGGAATAACAAGGCATGATCTTGTCCAGGCTTTTGTGTATGTGTGCGTGTTACCTACTGTTTTGTATCCATAGTCGAGCGTTCAGCGATTTACGAAGGAAAGAAGACATGGACAGAAGGCGGCCATTTAATACTCAAGAGAGGTCTGTCCGTATAGCACTTCCGAATATAACATCATCTGTGAGTTTATATGCGTCCAGATCCATCTATCGTGCGCGAAAGCACTTTTGTAGATTTGCCTTTCTTTCTTTCTTCCCGATTCAGGAACTGCTTTCCTCGGGTTCCTCTCTGTAACCCTTCTTGGCTACCTAAGCCTGATATGGACGCTAATGAATCCCCGAAAAATCCAACAAAGCAAAATGTAGCGCCGAGCGAGTATGCAATCTGTCTGGCCATTTCTTTTTTCGGCCGTCAAAGTCGTTAAGACCGCAGAGAGGGGGGTATCAAACAATCTCAAGAGAGAGATGAATGTCCCTAGCGCGGATGATGTATCCAAGGAGAGAACGCCCGTGTGCCCTATGCACAATTCAAAGAACAAGAAAACACAAAAGAGTAGTGCAGAGCCACCCTGCTACATGTACCTAGGACGACCCGGGTACGTAGGGGGTGGAGGCGGTGGAGCATAGCCACCAGGCCCGCCAGCCCAGCCCTGGCTAGGGTGCATCTGCTGATGCTGATTGTTGTAACCGCCGCCATGCTGCGCCATCTGGGGCTGACGGTTACCTTGCCAGCCTTGCCAGCCGCCAGGAGGAGGTTGCGCGGGAGGCGCGGCGAACTTCTTGTTCGCGCGGCGACGACGACAGCTTCGCACACAGCAGCCGAGGATGGCGAAGAGGATGAGACCTCCCACGCCGGCGCAAACACCGATGACGATAGCTTTGTGATCGTCGATCCAGGAAGAGACCTGGCCGCCGACGGAGGCGCCTCTGCAGCGGCCGTTTTGGCATTTGCCGCCGCCGCTGCATTCTGTGCCGTCGAGGAAGTTTTGTTGCAAGCTGTAGCACATGTTGGGGCCGAACTCGGGCGAGCCGCAAGAGACGACGCAGGTAGAAGAGTCGCAGGCGTAAGTGTCGTTGCCCTGGGTGTAGGAACCCATGACGGTCTTGCATTGACGATCGCGCGATGTGCACTGGCCCGAAGCACATTTCAGGCCGGAGCCACAGTCATCGCCATCATCCAAGAATGTATCGGGCGGGCAAATGGCAGAGTCTCCAGGGCAGGTTTCTTGCGTGTCGCATTCGCTTGTGCTCTCGCGGCAGACTGTGCCTGAAGAGGCGAACTGACAGTCACGGCAACAGTCCTCGTTGGAATCATCGCAGACAGAGTTGCTCGTGTATTTGCAGGTCTCGGGGTCGCAGCAGCTGTTGCCATTGCAGCCTTCTTCGCCACCACAATCGCACTCTTCGTCGCCTTCGACGATACCGTTACCGCACTGCGCTCTTGAGATGGTCTGCACATCTCTGTTGTTGCTCAAGCAGTCGGTCTTGACACTGTTGCGGAGGAAACCAGCACAGACGTTGCCGATGGTGCAAGGAGAGAACTTGTCAATACCTGGGCGGCTAGAGGGGTTCATGATGTATCGTTCGTTGGCGTCGCAAGTATCCGAGCTGAGCGGGCAACATTGCTGTGACGCTGTCGTCGTCGTGGAGTCACAGGCTCTTTCGTCGCAATCGTGCACGGCGCCGAAAGTGTGGCCGGTTTCGTGGGCAATGACTTGCCACTCTTGTGCACCGCGGGTTCGGACCACGACGTTTGCGCCGGCTACAGTTTCGGTTGCATCACCACCACTGCTTGCCTCGCCAGCGCCGGTAGTGGAAGAGTCGGTCTCCATGGCATCGTTCACACAGGCCTGTCCGAGCCAAGCAAGGCCAACTGCAGTGTTTGTGTTGCAAGTAGAGAGAAGGGTCCAGTGACTGTTGCTGTCTTGCTGCTGACCACGCCAGGCAGAAAACAAGTTGAGGCGATCCTGGATGTTGACACTATCGCTGCAACCTTGGTTCCAAGCTGTATTCTGAGAAGGTGTGCCAGGGCATTGAGCGTCCGAAATGGTCAAGTTGGCCAGACCGAGTGAGATGTTGAAAGTGTTCTCCCACACAGCGGAGGCCGCGTTCATGACTTGCATGACATTCTCTCTGGCGCTTTCGGTCGAGTTGAATTCGCCTGTGTAGGTACAGTCAGTCGCCACACCAACAAGAGCGACCTTGCGTGTCGTAGGACAGCCTGCGGTCTGGCCGATCGTGCTCTCCAGATTTACACCAGCGCTGTTGCCACCCGTTTGATCGCTCTGTCGTCTGAAGATGTTGGAAAAGTCCATGGAACCGAAAGATTTGAGAGACCTCTTGCGCATGGCGGCATAGACGGGATGGTCCGGGTGAGTATTAAAGCCAAGTCCGTCGGCATAGCAGCTGGCCGTGTCGTTTCCCTCTTCAAGTCCACGCTTCAAGTCCTGGTGCAAGAATCCGTGCTCAGTAGGGAAAATGTCAGAGTCTCGCCACATGACCATGTACTCCTGGCCGGGCTCGGCGCGCTCCACCTCGGGGTCCAGCTGATGGCGAGTGCGCAAGTAGTTGTGTGATGACTGAACGTGGTGGTGGTCGCGATCAACGGTGAAGGCACCTTCGAACAGGGGTGTCTTGCCGTCCTGCGATACCAATACTCGCGCCCAGCCGGCTCGTTGCCATCGGTCCTCGTTCTTGTTCGGCCGCTTCACCCACGACGTGCCCTTGAAGATCTTGTGCTTCTCGCGGTCCACCTCCTCGGTATGGCGCACGCTTCCATCTGGTGCGAGATGTGTGATGACGGCATTCTCGCCGAGGATGTTGTGATTAGGTTCGAGGGTGAACTTGACGTGCAGCTCGTCGCGGACGTTGAAGGTGAGGTCAAAGTTGGAGTAGGCGTGGATGCGGTGGTTGCTGGTGTGGATGGTGGTGTTGTGGACTTCGGAGAGGGCGGAGATGGGGTTTCGAATGCTACTGCTTGCCTCTGCTATAGGCGCAACAACGGCGGCGGCAAGGGAGCACAGAGTAGAGAAGCGCATGGTGGCGCTGAAAGTCGGAGGTTCGTCGTCAGTCCGGAGGGGATACACGCAGCGGCGATCAAACACAAAGACGGCGTGTGGTAATTAGTGAGGTAGTGTAGAGAGAGGGAGAGAAATCGAGAAGGGAAATGGAATTAGCGTGAAACTGCAGATGGAGGAGCGAGTGTATGAGAGAGCGACATGACATGAAAGACGACCAAGGACGATGCAGATGGGATAGACAGTTCGAGGCGTGTACTAGGCTGAGCACGCCAAGTTCGCGGATGGGAGTCCCGGCAGCGTATTGGGGAACGAATCGTGGCTTAGAACACGGCTGGAGAGGCTGGGCAAGCTGGTGGATGATGATGATACTATTGACTACGGCGGCAAAGAGAGCAAAGAAAAAAGTAATCCTCACGTGTGCCGGTAATGTATTCTTAGCCTTCTTCTCTTTGTTCTCTGACACGTTCTGTTTGTTGTTGTTGTACATGTCATTACATGTATTCAGCCCTGTCTTCCTGCTCCGCAACGTTTGCCTATTCTTATTCTCCGAATCGAGTCCGACCAGAGATCTGTGCTCTCTCTCTCTCTCTCTCTCTCTCTCTCTCTCTCCGTGCTGTGTGGCTCTCTTCATGCCACGTCTAGCCCTATCGGTATTCTGCATCCGCCAAGTACTAAGAGTACGCGTCTCCAGCCTTGGGACTTGACCCTTTCTCTTGTGTGTGTGTGCATACCTACACATCTTGCTTTGTAATACTACTATACTACCGTAGACTCTCATGTCGACAGCGGCGTCGTTCATACTTTCTTGCTGAGGTCATTCGCCTTCGCCACCACCTACATTTCCTACTAGGTGGTAGGTAGTCCCTAGTCCCATGATCTAGTCCGCCTTCCATGCTTCTTCGCCGCGGGCCCCACCTCAACGATCGATCTGCTTACGACGATACCGTCCATCTGAAAGTTTGGGAACAATTCCGTGTAGCGAAGCTGAGAGCGGCAATGGAAGTTTCCATATCTTCGGACACGGCGGCACGTGGGTGGGATGTAAGACGTGTGACGACGGGTTAAGGTGCGTTGTTGCTCCGCGCGCGGCCGCGAATGCGGGTTTCCCATCCAACGCTGGAGTGTTTACTGTGCCTGTACCTGTACCTGTACCTGTGCCTTGAGACGATCTTACCCTTTGTCAGGTGGCTGTTGTCGGGTTGTCTCAGATATGCGGTATCTACAAGGACGACCTTATGAAACATGATTCTCTATACACGAAATCCTGTTGCCATTCCAGCGCGGCCTACCAATTCCAGTACATGTACGATCATTGAGACTGAGAAGTAAAGATGAAACAGAGGAACAAAAACCGGAGTATCAGACATGTCATATTCAATATTCATCAAGAGTTATAGGAATCCCTCCCGCCGCTTTGCCTTCCCTTCCCATCCAGTCTTCCAAAAGTGAGGTAACAGAGAAAAATTCATCATCAACATCAACAATCACATCATCATCACTTCCTCGACGCCTTGACCGTCTCGATGATCTTCTCAACCACACTAGGATCGCTCAGCGTGCTAATGTCGCCCAGCTGGTCCTCCTCGCCGGCGAGAATCTTGCGCAAGATGCGACGCATGATCTTACCCGAGCGCGTCTTAGGTAAGTCGGGAATGCAGAAGACGGCTTTGGGAGCAGCGAAGGGTCCAATGGATTTGCGGACTTGTCCAATGAGTTCCTTGCGCAGCTCGTCGCTGGGCTCGTGGCCCTCCTTGACGCTGACGAAAGCGTTGACGGCTTGACCAGTCAGTTCGTCGTTGATGCCGACCACGGCCGCCTCACCAACAGCATGGTGCTCGATGAGAGCGGCTTCGATCTCGGCGGTGGACAGGCGGTGGCCCGAGACGTTGACGACGTCGTCGACGCGGCCGCGGATCCAGTAGTAGCCGTCCGAGTCGCGCGCCGCGCCGTCGCCGGTGAAGTAGTAGCCCTTGTACACGTTCAGGTACGTGTCCATGTAGCGCTTGTGCGCGCCCCAGACTGTGCGGCACATGGACGGCCAGGCCTGCTTGAAGGCCAACACGCCCTCGACGTCGTTGCCGTGGATCTCCTCGCCCGAAACGGGGTCGATAATTGCGGGCTCGATGCCGAAGAAGGGGAGGGAGGCGGACCCGGGTTTCGTCGGGGTGATTCCGGCGAGGGGTGTGATGACGTGCGAGCCGGTTTCGGTTTGCCAGTAGGTCTGGGAGGTTTGTTAGCTGTCTGTTTGTTCGCTGATTGAGGTCTCATTTTCGATAAGACTTACGTCGACAACGTGGGCGTTCTGCTTGCCAATGATCTCGTGGTACCACTTCCACACTTCGGCGGCAATGGGCTCACCGACCGATCCAAGAACTCTCAGCGACTTCATGTCGTGCTTGACGTGCTCGTCGCCGGCGCGCTTGAGCAGTCTGAGCGCGGTCGGGGCGACGTAGAACTGTGTGACGTTGTGCTTTGCGCAGACCTCCCAGTATCTGCTGAAATCAGGGTATGCAGGAGTGCCCTCGAAGACAACAGTGGCAACACCGAGAACCAGAGGAGCGTACACAACATAAGTGTGGCCAGTAATCCAGCCCACATCACCACCGCAGAAGAAGACGTCCGAGTCGTGAATGTCGAACACGTACTTGCCAGTCATGGCGGCGCCCAACAGGTAGCCAGCAGTCGTGTGCATTACACCCTTGGGCTTACCGGTGGAACCAGATGTGTAGAGCAAGAACAGAGGGTCTTCAGAGTCCACGGGCTCGGGAGGGTAGTACGAGGGCCACTTCTCGGTCTCCTCGTGCCACCAGAGATCGCGGCCCTCGGTGAAAGGCACCTCGGTGCCGGTACGCTTGAAGACCAAGCAGTGGGTGATGTCCGGGCACTGCTTGAGCGCGTCGTCCACAATCTTCTTGGTGCCAATGGTCTTGCCGCCACGCTTGCCCTCGTCGGTGGTGATGACAACCTTGGACTTTGCGTCAATGATGCGGTCACGCAGAGAGTCGGAGCTGAAACCGGCAAAGACGACGGAGTGGACGGCGCCAATGCGCGAGCAGGCAAGGAAAGCGACGAGAGCCTCGGGGATCATGGGCATGTAGAGAGCGACGGTGTCACCCTTCTGCACTCCCATCTGCTTGAGCACCCACGCGAGCTGTGACACCTGGGCCATGAGCTCGCCATAGGTGATTGTGCGACCGCCCTCCTTCTCATCGGCCTCGTAGACGATGGCGGGCTTGTTGGGGTCTTTGAAAGCGTGACGGTCCACGCAGTTGTATGAGGCATTGAGCCTACCGCCGTGGAACCAGGCGTTGTCGCCGCCCGCCAGGCTGCCAGATTTCGTCTTGTGGAAGTCGCTCTCCCATGACAGGAGCTCGCGGGCTTGCTCGCCCCAGAAGTTCTCAGGGTCTTCAATTGACTTCTTGTAGAGCTGCTTGTACTCGTCGAGGTTCGCAAGGTGGGGTTTGCCGTGCTTGCTGGAGGGGCTTGAGTCAGCTTGACGTTCTGTCTTGTCTCATGCGGCTACCTGGAGCTTCTCAACAGCAACTTACTCGAAAAAGGCTTTGGGAATGTCGTAGGTGGGAACGGTGCCAGACTCAGGAATGCCGTGGCTCGGCGGGGCCTGCTGTTCGGACATGGTGGAGGATGGAGCTCGCAGGCGAGTGTGGGCGTGTTTGAGGGGGAGATTCTGCCGTTGGAAGGGCGATTGGTCTTGCGCTGGCCTGGGTAGCCCAGAGCAGTGTTGTGTTGGAGGGGTTGAGAGGTTGGGAGAAAAGATGTCGACAACAGCAGTACTGGTCAGGCGACAGTGTCGGAGTAGAATGCGAAATATGGGCAGCAGCAGCAGAGAGAGGGTCGAGCTAATAACTACTCTCACGAATGGTCGCGGTCCTCGGGTGCACCGTTCTGTCTACCCTGCACGCTTTCTTCCGCTAGTCCTGGGGAGTGCGGGTCAAGGGAGTTGGAGTTGGTCTGTTCGGTTCGGGGCTTTGCTATGTACAGGGTTGATTGATGGGCTGACTGGTGGGACGATTGATCGAATTGATTGACGAGTGTCTGACTGTTGCTGGACCTTTCCGTTTGCTTGTCTGGTGGAGGCGAATTGGTATAGCTAGCTAGGCAGTCAAACAGACTGGTTCTACTAGTAATAAGGTGTATCCCACGGCGAAACGGCGACGACGGCATCAACAACGATCAGCATCATCGCCAGTCCAGTCTCGCTCCCGACTCCCACGGTACCGACAACATCAACATTGACGTGCGGGGACGCTGGAGAAGCAGCCACACAGCTCTCTGGGTAAAGCGCCAAGGGCTCGGACAGCGTCATTCCGTTCACCCGTACCTCGACTCTCTTCCTTTCATCAGCTCGATCAGATGAGTGATGCCATCCCTAAACGAGCCGACAGGTCGACGAACATGCGGAGATCTTGGGTACATCCTGACTGCCATGCTGCCATGCAAGTCTGGGCTGACACGCGCCATTCGTCGAGTTTGCGAATCGCCCTGCAAAAGGACAAGTCCTCGACAATTTGAAGGCCTCAGCCATGGAGGGGGCCTCAGCATGCCCCACCACTGCTCTCGCATCTTGCATGGAGGGGTTGTCGTGATAATCAACCGAGACAGACTGCTGCCAGTTTCATCGCAAGATATCCCAGTATATTCACTCCCCGACGGCGACGGACTCTCTTTTGTGCTGATCTTCGCATGTTAACCTTGTCCAAACGCCATCCATGGGGGCACGCGACATGCATGTCATCTGTGATGATAGCCGGGCTGTCTTTCTCTTCCAACGGTCCAGTGAGTATACACATCCTCGACGTGGATGTTTTCTGTGATTCCTTCTCCCACGATATGTTTTGCTCATGTCCATTGACTTCACGTCGTTATCGATAAGTCCAATGGATTCGCTCTCATTGTGGATTCGAGTTTCGGTGGACACTCTTCTCAGCGGCCCAAGCGCGTGGAAGCCGAGAGCAAGTCCGACGTGTCCATGCCTTGTTGATTTTTCCCTAAGCTGCTACGCACGGCGTGTTATAGCTTGGAACCCCCCGTGTAAGACATCACACATGCCGTCCACGAGACATTGGATGTGCAACAAGGTACTCGCTGCTGCTGCTACTGCTGCTCAGTGAAGACACTGCCTCCAGTCCACGACCCAAGGCAAGCCGAGTGCTGTTTCCCATCCAAAACACGGCCTTTTGCATTCCTCCACTATTATTATTGCCGCCATCTCTTCACTTGCAATGAAACATTCGCAATAATTGATATGCTTGTCCCCAAGCAATGACACTAATGCCAATTCGCAAATTATATCAACCATCACCCTGGCACACCAACCCACGCCTCCGCAACCCAGGATGAACCACCACGCGTTGCGCCTGACGCCCTCCAACTCGCCCTTCCACAAATCAGCCACTTCGCCGAGGTCGCCAACTCGGTTCACCAAACCCGACGAGCCTGGATTACAGCTGCGTCATGTTATAGGCACCACGACCTCCTCGTCAACTGCTTTCGACTGCTTGCCTTCCTCTCGCCTGTTCGCCCACACCGCCGGAGCTTGTGCGGTTCTTGCGGAAGTCAAAGCCACCGGCGACGGCTTGACCACGAAACAACGCTTTTACCGCGCAAGACCCACCCCGACCGGAACTTCAAGAGATGGAGGCGCAACTCCCACCCCCGGTGACCCGCGACACCGTGCCTTGGGATATGTAAGGGAGCAAAGTGTTGGCGGCTCGCCGCTTGCCTCCACCGGCCGTGACTGGTCCGACTCTCCTGCAGGCAGGTCGACCACTGCAAAGGATCGCGTCAAGGCGGCCACGTCTGTCGCATTGAGTCCCAATGGTAAATGGCTGGCGCTTGGAGAAACAGGATACAAGCCGAGGATTGCCATCTTCTGCCTCGCGGACGAATCGTCCGACAGCCCTGTCACCACAATATCTGAGCATAGCTTTGGTGTACACGCTCTGCGCTTCAGTCCTGATTCGAGATATCTGGCTTCGTTAGGGACAGTCAATGACGGATTCATCTACATTTGGAGCATCGAGGACAAGACTGGCGCGGCTTCTCTACATGCAAGCAACAAATTGACCACATTGACCAATGCCGTCGCGTGGGTAGGTGATGCTGTTGTCACCGCTGGCTTGCGCTTCATCAAACTCTGGCGTCCAAACGAGGACGCCAACCCAGATTTCCGAAGCCCTGAGCTCGCCTCGACGTCTACCTTTCTTGCTCCAAAGCCACGCGCTGACATGCGTTCAGCCGACTTTGGCAACAGTATTCTCAGCCCGAGACACAAAACACTCGCCGGAAAGAATGTTCTTCTTGGCGACCTGCTTGAATGTACTTTTATCGCAATTGTCCCTGTATCCGATACCGAAGCGGTAATATGCGCGGAGACCGGAGAAATCTGTCTTCTGAATGACAAGGATAAAGCACAGAGCTTGACTCTGATTGCAACTGCGACATTCACAATCGCCTCGGCGCGACTCGATGAGTCCGGATTGTTACAAGTCCTAGGTCAGGAAGGCTGCGTCAAGACTCTCAGCCCTGCCGAGTATGCACAACCCGAAAGACCTTCAAGTCGATCACGGCGGCAACCCGTCTTGCCTACACGATCTGTTTCGAGTGGCTTACCCTCTACCATTGCAACTGCAGCGCTCGGTCCGATCGCCGTCGAGTTGGACTCCGAGCGTGTCTTGACACTACGTAATCAGGATGATCAAGCATTCACTCAACTCGCGGCACATCGGGAAGCTGTACAGGGAGTATCTCTGTGTCGCTCGGAGGCATTGCCATCAACAAGGTTCCTGACCTTCTCAGCCAACGGTCTCATCCAATTCTGGGATTCCGATGGCGCACTAGACGCATTTCTCAATATTGCTGTACCGCCTGCGCCTTCCGTGCAAAGTGCTAGCAATGAGCTTAAAAGCGTGGCACCGTTCGTTGGAGGTGCATGTATTGCTTCAGGGGACAAGTATGGGGTTCTCTCGATAGCTGACGTGAATACCAAAGCACTGTTCAAGCAAGTACGAGCGCATTCGGCCGAGATCATGGATCTATGCGCATTCCAGATCGAAGATGTGGACTTCATCGCGACAGCAGGTCGTGATAGGATGTCTCAGCTATTCATGTGGAAGGCAGGTCAGCTTTCGTTACAGCAAACGATGGACGAGCATGCCGGCGCTGTGACGGGTGTTCTCTTCCAAGACGGAGAGAAGAGGCTGATTACCCACTCAGCCGACCGGTCTATCGTTGTTCGCGAAGCCATGTTCCGCGAGGAGGGCAGTGTCGATTCGGTGGCATTCGTCATGCTACGAGCGATTACCGTCAAGACTTCGCCAACATCCATGTGCCTCACTGGAGATGATGAGCTTCTCATAGCTACCGTGGATCGTTGCATTGGCAGATATCGAATCAAGAATGGACAGTGTATGACGAGCTTCAAGTGCTCGGATGCGGACGGCGGAGAGGCTGCAGTCATATCAAAGGTCTTGTACGCCCCATCGCTGAACGGCAACCCTGCCATTGCCGGCGTGGCCAGTTCAGACAAATCCGTGCGACTATACACCGAGCATGGATCGCTCATTGCCAGGGACTGGGGACACACCGAGGGCATTACCGACGTTGCTCTGATCCCAGCAGACGGCACTTGCAGTACCTCGCGCCTGGTCACAGTCGCTGCCGACTCAACCATCTTCATATGGGACACTGTTCTAGCGACTCCGAGCACACCGGACCCTGGCGGACTTGGAATTGTGCTTGAAGCGAGTAATGCCCAAAACGACGTTGCGCTCATCCCACCCTTGCGGAAGATCATATCACACTCCGACCTGGCCCGCCACAGACGCCTGAAGCCAGCATCAGAGAGCGACGCAGTCCCAACCTCGCCCACCGCAACTGTCGCTCCTAAATCTCCCCAGCGTCTCCGTAAGAAACCCTCCCGCATCTCAACCGCAACAACGCCTCGACTCGAGCCCGCTTTCCTCTCCGTCTTCCCAACCTCCCCATCATCAACCCGCCGTGGCAGCATCCGTCATCGCTCCCCTTCACCTCCGCCACCGCCCCCACGCATCCCAGAACCAACGACTAAACCTCGCTCCCAAACCACCCGCAGCAAATGCCGCACCACTCTCGCCACAACCCTTGGCCGCTTCAACAAAAGCTCCGACAATGTCTCGACGAAGCCGAAATCCACATCGCACGCGAATTCTCCCACCGCCACTCTTTCGTCTGCAAATCCAACCAACACCGCCGCGGCTTCCTCCACTGCATCCTCCCTGGCCAACTCAACCGACTCTCTCTCTAGATCTCTCCGCTCTTACCGCAAACGCCTCAACACCCAATTTGCCGCGTCTCCTTCCAACCCAAACGCCACCGCTACGGCTACTGGCTTACCTCCCCCCGCCGCTCTGCGCGAGCTTGAGAAAGAACTCAGGCTTTCTCTCCTTGCTCTTGGGGCCGCTACGGGGTCCGCGGAGTCTTCTTTGGACAATGGTAATGGCAACGGCGTTGGTTTAAGTGAAAACAAGAAGGCTCCTACCGTCGATGCGGAGTCTAGTTCGCGGACTGCGAGTGCTAGCCTGGTCGATGGTTCTGCTGTTGAGAATGGGGCGGAATGCGGAGCTGATGATTTCGACGACGATGATGTGAATGGACGTGAAGATGGCGAGAAGGGCAAGGACGCCGTAGACTTCGATTCTGCTGCGGGCGCTTTGAGAGAAGTGCGGTTGGATGGGTAATGGGCCAATGGGCTGTGTGGACGGCGATGGCGGTAATGATAATCAAAACTAATGACGGAAGAGAAGAAAATTGCCATGTCGCGAGAGGTGGCCAGTCAAATTTACACTGCTCCATCTATCCCTACTTGATCTGGCAGCGTACTGTGTGCCTAGGGAAGATTTCACGCTTGGACTGATAGAGATGGCGAGCTGCACAAGAGAGAGTGCAGGCTTTGACGGGGCGAATTACTGTATGCTGGACAGCGAGCCACCAGCGTCGCCCACAATTGTCCCAGTCTATATGTCCCGGAAGAGGTGTCCAACAATGCATACGCATGTAAGACTGCAGACGCATGCGCTTGACTAGAGCTGAGAATCTGGACTTCGCCTGGGGCCGCCTTGCCGCATCGACAGTAAACATAACTTCCGCCGCCGCAAGGCTATGTCTTTACACCTTATCTCTCGTACACCAAGCGCCACAACAGGGACATTGCACAATGTATCTTTACAGGTACCATGTTGGTGGTCTGAATCCGTGATCCCTCAGCCTGATCGCAGAGCATATATTGAAGGGCAATTCCCAGCAGTGCAGAGTGCAGACCTCCCTTGCCTACACTACAGCATCCACTTCGATGGCTTACAGATCGCAAACTCATCAGTCGTACTTCAGCTACAGCCTCAGCAGGCCCTACCCTCTCCGATGGTTCACGCCAGTCGCCATATGTCTTCTCGTTATAGCGGCAGTTCTCTTCTCGGTCGTCAACATCGCCTCCAGCGGCTACTCTCTAGTCGTACTCGCAACGAAGTACCCGAATACTACTCTCGAACAAAATACTTGGCTCGAGCACTGGCCCTCATTCGTTACCTCCAAAACACGCGCAACATGTCCACCCTTGGCAATACCGGTGAAAACAGAGATGTTCACGAACAACACAGCGCTCACTTACACCTTGACGGCTGTTTGGCACGACAGACCTGACGGTAGCCAGAACATCTCGTCTTCTCTGATATACCAAAACAACGTTTTGAGGGATTGCACTATATATGGCATCGACATGAATTTCGAATCCCAGGACAGAGCTGCAGTGCAGCTTTCATACTCTGAGTGGGGCGTACGAGTCTCGGCATACGCTACTTGCAGTATCGACAACACCCCAGAAGGACCAACGAAGTTCAGCCTCACCATGGACTACAACTACGTGCCATCCACTGTACAGTACGGAGATCAAGCGGGGTACCTGGGTAGTGTCTTCCTCAGTCGAAACGCATCAACGCAAGCCAGTCTATATTGGGGCGAGAGTCTCCTTTCTATGACATGGGCAGCAGCGTGCCGGAAATTGCAAGACATCGGCCAGGTCAATACTTCCGCAATGGTGACCAAAGGGACTCTCAACTACCGTCCACGTCCAGGCGTTGCGGTAGGAATCACGGATCTCGCCTTCTTCGATCTTGACTATCAGTTCATAAGAATCAGACCTGGCTCAGCCAACGGCTTTTTGGTGCCTCCAGACGGTTCTCCTGCCGACATCGGTCGCTTAGATGCCGGTGAAGTGTTTCCAAACATCTGGATCACTGCAGACACTCTCGCAAAAGCAGCCTACTCCGCGGTCCTCACCGATCTCGGGCAGACCAACGCATCTCATAATCTACTCGTGGACCCTGAGCAACTCGAACACTTCACAGCCAATTTTTCCTACTGGAACGAACACATCGCGAACGCAAGGCCCGGCCCTTTAGTTCAGAACTATACTATACTTGGGGATACTACCGGACCGCTTGCTGTCACACCTTCTGTGTTCGTAAGGGACTACATCTGCCAGGTGCCGCGGCGGAAGGCTTGGGCGAATCTGATCGTCTCTGTTCTGGTGGCTGACCTCGTGTTTTTGCAGGCGATTTGGCAGTTGTACAAGTTTGCTGTCGACTATTTTCTTGTCAAGAAAATACCTGACGGCCAGCGGTGTGAGGGTTGCAGAAAGATTTCCGAAGCGATTCCATTGACTGAGAGAATTTCGGAGGACATGGGTTGATGTGGTCGTCGTACGTACTCGGTGAACCCGTATACGCAATGTTCGACACATCTTCCCAATTGATGAAATACGGCTTAGTCAGGCCTCGAGTGAGTACTCAGCTGGCTCAATATTATGCAAGCTCACCATTCAGTAAGTCCCAATCCATCCCGTGTTGATTGTCGTAGATGATGACCTTCAAACACATGTTTTGTTGTGCGACGATGGCAGATGTAAGTGAATTATTGTACCCCAACCCGAACCCTGCGTGCTTGAACCAATGAGAGCTCTTACTCGCCGCAAATGTTTCACCAAAGAAATTCACTACTCCATAGACGCGTCTACAGCTCGTATGCCATCGCCATCACCAACCTCCATTGACGTGGTAAATGCAAAGGCGACATTCCTACTCTGAAGAAACCCCAGGACCGTATTTGCTGATGCCAGTGGTGCAGCATGAATCTCTTCCCTGGCCTGCAAAGTGCAATTGCATACCCACGGCTACTGTAATCTCAAATCCGAGACACCGTTCGAGAGTCGCAATCTGTACATGGAGTCAACGTCAATCAGCTTAAATAAGGCTGACTTGGCCAAGTGCCCTACCAAGTCGCAGGCGGTGGTGGCACGAGATTAGACACGGTATCATCCTCACATTGAAGCGTCCTTATTTCCCACATGAATACCTTTACCACTGCTGGCTGCAACATGCCTTGGTTCGCGTTCTCTCGCGTCTTTGTCGTGCTCATGTCTAAATGATCACAGTATCCTCTGCTTTTACTTTTGCCTAGGCCACTGCATCATCGATCTTTCCGTCTACCCTTTTCCAATGCGACAAATGCCGGCGGTCGATCTCAAACCTTCATCATGGCGTCTATATCAAGAGACGGAAGTGTATGTCGACTCTCGAACTCAAAAGACGACATGCACAGACACTGAACTTAGCTGACTATCATCATAGTATCTATCAGCGTTACAGGCCTTGGACCAAATACCCACGGTGCCAACAGATGTCACTATCAGCACCACCTTCTTGGTGCTTTCATTGGTCGCTGGTGTCGGACATGGATTGCGCCTCTGGTCAAATAGGCACCAAGGCAAAGACTATACGGTCAGCGTTATAATGTTCGGTATGTCATGGGCGACGTGTGTCCATTCTGAGTTCCAAAATACCTTATTAACACTTTCCAGCATGTTGCTCACTGCTTGCTTTGGCGACGTCTTTTCGAATAGCATGGGCTTCTCACCCACTCAACGTTCACGTCGCAATAGCTGCTCTGGTCTTCGCCTACGCCGGTGTCATTCCATTCTTCGTCGTCAACCTGTTCCTTGCGCAACAGGTTATGCGATCACAACATCCGCAACTCAGGTGGTCAAGACCTCTCAGCATTTCATTACTTATACTGGTGTTCGTCATCGCCGGCGCCATCATAAGTCTAACGACAGGCATCATTCTGGAGTTCTACTGGCCTGGAAACACACCCGCCGTCACAATCCGCAAGTGCGGATCGATTGCTTATGCTATAACCGCCTGCATTCCAATCCCAGTCATCGCCACCACAACATGGGCTCATGTACGTCAGCCGGCCAACGAAAAGATGACCCAACCCATCGAAAAGTCTGTCAAAAATTCTATGGTAGCCAAAGTTGTCATCGTCGTTGTTTCTGCGACCTTGTTGACCGTCGGAGCTGTGTACCGCCTGGGAACTCTATGGGTCAATCCTGCTCCTAACGAATACCCCTGGTATCTCTCTCGCGAATCTTTCTACGCCTTCAACTTCGGAATCGAGCTTTTCCTGGTCTGGTTCTGGCTGATACTACGAGTCGACGAGCCTTGTATCACTCCTGACCGAGCCAATGCTCCCGCCGATCATCGAAGAAGTGGGAACATGGCCACTCGGCTTTCTGTAAACGATCTCACACGCCGCCTCGTCAGCTTTCAGAAGTCGAGATCTTACGCGCAACGACGCTCGCGATTTTCATGGGCTTCCGGTCGCTGTACCCGCCTCAGTACTGCAAGCCACGCAACATGGGGCGCCGCCTCAAGCGAAGCTTCGGACGAGATGGACAAAGATTTCGAGGAAGTTTTGATGTACTACACAGATGAGGAGATAAGCGAGATCATGAGTGATTGCGACGCACAGTCGGAGACGAGCTGGGGGCCGATAAACGGACAATGGGCGTTGAGACCTGCGTCAGGCCTACTGCCTTGCTACATGCGGTGACGCTGCCATCCAGCACCGCCGAGTATTTACGGTTTTACGAATTAGGAATCAACTTCAATAATATCAGGACGCGTTCCTGGTTCTGCCAAACCACCCAAGTCGACGAACTGCAAGTGATCGAGCGATCGTGTGCATGGAAGGTCAGGTTCTTGGGAGGGTTCCCTTGTTACAGAACAGCCGACATGCTCCGAGCCAGATTTTCGGGACTATTCAGAGCCCCTTGACATGTGTCTCCATGCAGGAGGCTGGAGGAACGACCGAAGATCGTTTTTCTGGACTTTCTTCTTTGGGTGCTGAATTGGCGCCGTCCCAGCTGTCACGCACTTCACGCGTCTACTTTCTGTCCGTACGTAGGAAGCGGTCAGTCTTGGCTTTCCAACGGCGAAAACGGTCGGACAGTATTCAACCACGCCACAGCAATTTTGCGTGTTGAGCAATCATGGGCTTGATGGTGATTGACGTCCATGCACTCCCGGGACACAGCTCCGTGTCCGAGTGAGAGGAAGCATCGGAGGTCGGACATCAGTCGCCTGGAGAACCTGAATTGCCAATACGTGGCGCTGCGTCTCGAGTTGCCATCAGCATTTTGATATGGACTAAGCACACAGCCTTGCCTAGACGGAATGATGCTAATGTGGCACGCACGTCTGCAAGCCACTCAATTGTTGCCACGCCGAACCCGTGTAAGCTTTCGAGCAACCAGCACAGCCGTCGACAGTCTTCCGGTCCGATATCTATCATATGTCAGCCGGTATAGCCTCCGAAGCTTGGAGTCGCCGAGCACACTGTGCACCAGTGTATGAACATAGCTGGACAACACAAAGCCTTGTTGTTTTGCAGAGGTGGACGCGAATTGTGGTCAAGCGCGTTTCATCAACAGGATGCGAACCGTTCAGGCTTGCATGTTGACGTGTCGATCTCCCCAGCAGGATGGTGGCAATTGTGCTCTTGCATGCTATGGTCGCGAACAAGTGTTCTCGCTGCATTCAATGTTAGCAGTCGTCCGATATAGACGCGCTAAGCGAGCGGGCCGCGCCCCGGAGATCCCGCGTATCCGCCGTGGACTCCATCGTATTTTGTTGCCATGGTCTTCCTGTCTTCTCGTGTTTCGGGAATGACGAGTATGTTGCAGACATGGCAAACAATCTTTCACCGTCTGCTGGCCAGGCTTCAATCATTTTGTTGGCACTACGACAAGATTTCGAGAGGCCACCCAAGCGATGCGTAGCCCCGGCACCTCGTACACAGCTCCATTGAGATCCATGCAGGAGGTCTATATGTGCCTGGCATGTATAGTTCGAAGGTCCAGCGCCTCGTGAGATATGCCGC